>Ga0207010_1079_pt1 | contig 17981 bp, 16 predicted proteins | sample Alteio_BWMinCont_82_FD_153465 | JGI IMG/M metagenome (GOLD analysis project Ga0207010, IMG submission 153465) | Enriched cells from forest soil in Barre Woods Harvard Forest LTER site, Petersham, Massachusetts, United States -... | ecosystem: Environmental > Terrestrial > Soil > Temperate forest >...
AATTTTGATAGTTAATTGCCTGATACACTCCACGGCGAATTCTTTTTAATTTTCCTACCTTAACATAATGACTTAATACTGCGGCTGGGACTCCAAGAATCTTTGCCTCCTTGGATGTAAAGGATGGTTGGTTGAGTAATGGGATAAGCAGCTGTAAGCAGGCTTGAGGTCTCATCTTCTGAAAGGACACGATCTCTTCCCGGATTTTCTTTAAGCTTCGTTAAATTAAAACAGGGATTCTCATCAATCCAACGCAAGCGCTGCGCATAGCTAAGAAGCGCCGATAGGCTGGAAACATAACGATTTACTGTAGCAGAACTACGCTTAAGGTTTTTATTGGTGAGAGTGCTTGTTAGATGCAGTCTCTCTTTCCCAATTAGTTCTGGTGTAAGGAAGACTAAAGCAAAATCTCCAAGTCTTGACTTCCAATAATTAAGATGATGCATAACGTCGTCCGCTGATCGAATATGCTCCAAAGCGCCGCTGCTTATGTAGCGCTCAATCAGTTGTGTAAACGTATGCTGTTGTTTGTGTTGATCAAATTTGAACTTGCCGGCTTTTATTTGCCTTTCAACATCAATAGCCCAGTCTTCAGCTTCTTGCTTTCGATCATAATGGTCGCAAACAGTGGGATAACCTTTAATCCGGACAACTGCTCGCCAGCAACTCGTGCCGTGTTTGTTTTTTCTTTTAAAAATAGAAGCCATTGCTCAAACATCATGTTGTTTATGGTTCGAGCGGCTGGATGGTGTGTGTTAAGATTGTTTTTCATTGCACCGCCATTGCACCGCAACACAAAATCTTAACTTGAAAAGCTTGTTAAATCAAGCTTAATCGTGTTCACACGTATTGGAAAAAAGTGGGGCAACTTGGACTTGAACCAAGGACCAGCGGGTTATGAGTCCGCTGCACTCGCACCACTTTCCAGCAGCTAACTGCCCAGAATCATAGCGGAAAGTCAACCTTTCGAGCTACTGTGAACTGTCGTGATTTATCGCCATTTTTTGTATGCCAGTGGTCCACAAATGGTCCACGGACAAAGGACTGTTAGAATTTACGATAGAAGCGAGTTTAGTATAGGGAATAAGCAAAGTCATTGGATAATCGTCGTATCCACCTACAACATAATTCTGGAAAATGAGTAGAAGTCCTTTTTCAGTCAGAAGGAAAGCATCTAAATGTTCAGGGTTGAATCCTATCCAAGCATGGTCATCGTCATCGTAGTATCCACATCGGTTTGATTTGAAGTAGTCTTCGCAATACTGGAAAAGCCATTCCCGATATCCAGGTAAGAAAAGATCACCCAGGGACAGCTCGCGAATTGTATCATCTCGCGGGCTGAATGTTTTTGTTATGTATCGCACAGAGCCGTGAGCGCCACCTGTGTATTGATATTTATTGCCATAAAAGCTTATCAAATTGGGAGCGGAATAGACCAAGCTTAAGTCATAGCGCAATATTCGTTCATCTCCATCCTCTTCCCAAAGTTCTTCCTGCGGGGAGCTCATCTCTTGCACGAAGGTATCGTGTAACTCATAGGCTTCTTTTTTTACAGCTTCATTCACATAGCGTGACAGAAGGCTGATTTCTGGCATACGCGGATACGACACGCTTGCCTCGACATGTACGTTCGTGTCAAAGGCTGTTTCGAAGGAATGCGATTCGCATTCAATTGGAGAAAGGGTGTCTCCAGTTCCAAAGGGGAGTAGAATCGTGAGAATCTGTGCCAATAAAATATACATAGACGAGAATGTTAAGCAAAGCGAAGAACCATTTCAAGAAAAAACTTAAGCGATGATAGAGGGGACGATAAGTTGCTTGAAGGGAGTGCGGTGGTACTCAGGCCGCAGATAAGTGCCTGTTTTTGCATGCACTACAATTGCATGTAATCTGCCTGCTTCCGCAAGGGAGATTGCCGACGATTTCGAGATCCACTCTTTTCCCTGATCATCTCCTACTAAAAACTCAGAGATTACGCGTTTGCTATTCACATGAACATTGAGGATTTTTTTGACAAAAATCGGTTCTTCACGACCGTCTCTCCACCCCTCATGTCTTTTCATGGCATCCAGGAGCTGTTCGTATTCTGTATTATTGAGGGATCGAACAGTTCTTTTCATATCGAATTTTGTGAATTTTCGGATGGCATTTCTATAATCGATCACTTCCTTTGTGTCAGGATTGCCAAGCTTTACTCCAACGTATCTTTTAGGAAGATCTTCCAGCGTCAAGTCGATATACAGATCTCCTTCTTTCAGCCGTTTTGCCTGCGCCTTCCTTCCGGTCTCGTAATCTGGGAAGACTGCAAATTTTGGATCAGAAGGTTTAGATCCTGGTGGCAGCCCAGCCTCCCCAATGGCTCCATTTCTTCTTGCGAAAGGGCCTATTCTTAGGTTGCCTGGATTGTTGTTTCGCCACGATCTTGTGCTGACTTTATTGTCGGGTTCATCTGGATATCTTTTCCAGTAGCGGATCAGCTTATTTCCATCCTCGTCGTAATAGACAACGGAATTTTTTTCTTCCCCTTCCTCAGCTCTGATAAATTTTTTGAAATTCATAGATACGATGATACGTCAGCCATTTGTTAGGATCAAATAAAGGATTTTTTTCAAGCGGAGGAACCCTGAAGAGTTTTGCTTCAGGGTTCTTCAGGGTTCTTCAGGGTTTCGCTTGGTCTTTACAAGTCCTTAAATATGATAATATTGCATGCAGAAACGAATATATGTAGACATTTTTTAAATCCTTGAGATCCGCGATTGAGAGATTTTTTCTCTTTAACTATTGCTAATTTGGTGGAAATCAGCTAAAATGAGGTTATATTGAGAGAAATTATCTCATAAAGGAGTCTCCTTATGCTGATTCGATTTTCAATTGAAAATTGGATGTCCTTCCAAGCCAAAGCAACTTTTTCGCTGATAGCAAGCCGTGAGCGTCAACACGGGGAGCGCATCCCTAAAATAGGCAAACTCAAACTAGGGGTTCTGCCTGTTGCGGCCGTATATGGGGGGAATGCATCCGGGAAAACCAATCTTTTTAAGGCCCTGCATTTTGCAAAAGGACTGATTGTTAAAGGAACTCAACCCTACAGCCTAATTGCTGTAGATAGCTTTAGGCTTGGAAATGCACAAAAGATCGAACAGCCAGCCCAGTTTGAGTTTGAACTGCTAATCGATGAGACGGTTTATGCATTTAGTTTCTCCGTTAACCGCAAAACCATTTTAGAAGAAAAATTGGTTCATATTTCTGGTAACAGTGAAAAAACGCTTTACCATCGAGTATCAGGGGAGCCTAATTTCGATTCATCTTTAAAGAGTGACCAATCGCTCCAGTTCGCTTTCAAAGGCACTCGTGATAATCAACTCTTCCTCACTAATTCAGTTTCTCAAAAAATAGATGCCTTCAAGCCAGTGTACGACTGGTTTAAAGATACTTTGGAACTGATTGCGCCTGATTCAAGATTTGAACTTTTTGAGCAATTTTTGGATGAAGGACATCCTTTGTACGCAACGATGAATAAGATGTTGTCCCAATTAGATACCGGAATATCTCATCTTGGCGGTGAAGAAATTCCATTTGAAAATTTACCGCTGGCCGAACCGATAAAGATGAAGTTAAGAGAAGAGTTGGCAGAAGATGCGACTGTCAGACTGTTAGCCGAACCTGGGAATGAGCGTTTTGTCGTAACCCGAAAGAATGGCGAGTTAATCTCAAAAAAGCTGGTTACCTACCATTTAAATGCTGATGGTTCAGAGACAAAGTTTGATATGAGGCAAGAATCGGACGGTTCTCAACGCGTCATCGATCTCCTTCCTGCTTTCTTAGAACTATCTGCAGCTCAATCCAAAAAAGTTTATGTCATCGATGAAGTAGACAGGAGTTTACATACATTGTTGATCAGGCGTCTTCTAGAAGGTTATCTGGCAAAATGTTCTCAGAATAGTCGCTCTCAGTTACTATTTACCACTCACAATGTGTTGTTGATGGATCAAGATTTGCTCAGAAGAGATGAAATGTGGATTGCAGAACGAAATCCGGAAGGGGTTTCCAGCTTGCTGTCTTTTAGCGAGTACAAGGATGTGCGATATGACAAAGACATTCGAAAAAGCTATCTGCAAGGACGCTTAGGAGGCATTCCTCGCATTCTTCTACAATCTCCCATCGAAGGAAGCGACTAATGCCGAAAAAGCCGCGCACTTTTCAAAGACCTCTAGGAGAGCGTCGATACAAAAAGCTATTTGTGGTCTCAGTGGAGGGTTCTAAAACCGAGCCCCAATATTTTGCCATTTTTAACCAACCGCAATCGATTGTCCTCGTAAAATGCCTTAAGAGACCATCAACGGAAAGCTCGCCGATTCAGGTGCTTAAGAAGATGCAAGGTTATTTGCGGAAGGAGTCTTTAAGAAAGACAGATGAGGCATGGATTGTTGTAGACAAGGATGATTGGACAGAGGATCAGCTCAGAGAACTCTTGCAGTGGGCAAATAAAAGCGAAAACCACGGCTTTGCTCTTAGTAATCCCAACTTTGAATATTGGCTTTTGCTCCATTTTGAAGATGGAAAAGGGATTGCAAACTCTCAAGAATGCCTGACTCGCCTAAAGAGGCACTTGCCCAATTACAAAAAAGATATCGATGGCAAGAAAATTACGCTGGAGCTCATTGCTAAAGCGATTGCAAGGGCAAAACAACGGGATGTCAATCGTTCCAATGATTTGCAGCAGATATGGAGCACGACTGTCTACAAACTCATAGAAAGGATCATAGATCACAAATAAAATGGAATTAATTCGTAATAACTGCAGGAAGTATAAGAGATTTATGATTCGCTTTCTTGGCAAGCTTGGAGAAGTCTTTCTTTTTCATCGTCATTAAGAAATCGTGTTCTCCCATTGGATATTTTTGGTTTTGAGATTTTCATAACGGGATTTTCTTGTATCCATTCCCAATCTTTCACCGCGATAGCAAAAGCGTGTGACAAGCTTGCAAGATAGCGGACAACGGTTGTGGAAGAGCGGAGCTTGTCTTTGCAAGTCGTTCCAGAGAGCAATTCATCACGTTTTTGTGCAATCATGCTCGGTTTGATATCGGAAAGTAGGCAATGCCCTAATTCCTGTTTCCACCAAAGAAGATGTTGCCGAACATTTCTCGCGTTTTTTGGCTTTGACGGAAGAACTCTTTCAATATAGCGATCGATCAGCTCTGCTAAAGTATTTTTGCTGCCAGGTTTGGCATACTCATATTTACCTTGTTCAACGGCTGATTCAGTATCACGTTTCCATTTCATCGCGAGGGTTTTGGAAGCGAAGGATTGGATGAGGACTGGATGTCCTTTGATGCGAACACGGGCGCGGTAAGAAACCGTCCCGTCTTTATGGGTGCGTTTATCGATGCCTTTCACGAGCTACCTTTGGTTTTAGTTTTCAAAGGTTAGCTGCTGGGCTTATCGCCAATTGTTGTAGGCGAGTGGTCCATAAGTGGTCCATGGATGCGGACCGCGGTTTTGGCTGATTTGGGTGCTTTATCGCAACCAGCTCAGTTTCAGCCTTATGAAGCCAAAAAGAAATGTGGGGCAACCTGGACTTGAACCAGGGACCGACGGGTTATGAGTCCGTGGTTTTTCCATTCATCTCAGCAGTCATTTACTGCTCACAGCAATACGATAACATGACTTTGGACTTATGTTCAATTGGTTATTGCTGGTTTTATTTGAAGATAATAGGACGTCAGTGTGTCAGAAGTGTGTCAAAGCAAAGGGAGCTATAAGCATCCGTGGGAGTAGCTAATATTAAACTCATGTTCTTGTATTTGCTACAAATTCTCGTGCAGCACTAATGTTGCATGTCTTGCTAATTCAATAGCTTTTAATTTGTTCGCAGATTTATCGCTGAAATATCCTTCAATATTCGCATGATCCTTATGAGGAGTAGGCTCGGCTATTACATCTAATTGAGATAGTCTAACTTGTCGCGCTAAAAGATCTGCACGTCCCTTAGATATCTTTCCATCAGTTCTTTTTCCAGAAATGAATTCTTTATCAAGTTCATCAATCAGATCTTCTGTATAGCCATCGATGCGGTATACAGAAGCTTTATTGTCCCGTGCTGGCAAAAAGGCAGCATATTTGACTGTGTTGTTAACACTACTAAAGTGATCGGAATAAAATATAAAGCGTCCAATTTTTTCAGAGTCATCGACGCAATCGGACAAATTTTTCATGATAGGCTAAAATAGTCTAGAAGTATTTCTTCAATGTTGTTAGGTAATTTGCTCAGTAATTTTGTTTCACCATGGGTTTTGCTAGCTCCAAGCAACCCTGCAAATATAATCGTATTCGGGTTAACTGATAAAACGAATGTTACGTCTTTTCCTTTTGACCATAATAAGCCGATTTCACCCGTTGGTTCAGCGACAACATCAGGGATTTCAATATTATCGGGTAATAATTCCAATAATATTGTCGCAGCATAAACAGTTGGGTAATTGATTGAAATCGCGTCGTAACCATCCCAACCATTTTCATTACATATCGAGTAAATATCCATTAACTTTTGACATAAAGACTCTCTCCATCCCAAGGAAATGGTTTGCGATGCATGATTGCGAATTTTCGTTACATATTGGGTAAGTTGTTGAGAAGGTCTGCTTACACCCATTTCATAATGTGAAGTATAGAAGGGAACATCAACAGAACATATACTCACTTAAAAAGCTCCGCAGTTTTTTGTTGCAAACTTTTTCTAAAGATATCATTTTTCAATTGACGCAAAATTTGAAAAATATCAGAAATTATTTTTTCGTTAACTTTTGAATTGATTTCTTTTGAAACTTCTATATCAAGAATAACAGGCTTGCTAATAGGGTTTGGTGATGTAGCTAATGTCTGGGTTACAACAGCATTTACACCATGTTCAGGTATAAAAAACTCGATTCGATTAAAAAAATTATTTAATGAAGATCCAATAAGAGGTAATTTAGGGAAATTTATAAAATAATCTTGGAGATCAAAACCTTTTGATGGAATTTCAATTACATTGATAAATCGAATTGCAATTCGCTTCACACGAATAGGTGATGTTACTTTTGAATAAAGCATCCAATATTTGATTACTTCAGGAAAATAATTTTCCCAACTACTATAAGGCTTAAGTCTGCTAAAACTAAAACCATCCAAACGAAACTGAACAACTTGTTTTTCATCAGAAGACCAATTTAAGAATCCATCAACACCTAAATCCATAGATTGTGAAGTTGGTGTTTGATCCTCCTTAAATTCAATTCTTCCTTCAAATCTTTTTCTAGGACGTTTTTTTGGATATTCGCTTCGAATTTCATTGCATAATTGTTCGAGATCCATAGCGGCAACTTCTACAGGAAGTTCTACTTGAATTTCAAATATTGCCTCCGTAACAGGGGCTCGAGAAAAAGGTTCGTCAATATCCATATAACTTCATTAAAATATAATTAGGCATTCTTTACAAATTTTTTAGAAAATTTTTGAAGGACCTTGCTTCCTCAAAATCTTATTCTCTTGACGAAATAATTACAAGCGAATTGAAGGCTGGAGTCAATGCAGTTAAGGATTTATATTATTTAAAGTGAATGTCTTATGAATCTTCAAATCATTAGGAGCGTATTTCAAGGCATTGCTAAAACTGGAATACTATTCTCCTCTTCTAAGCGCTGGCACGCTGTGATGCAACTCGATAAGTTGCTAAATACCGACTCATTACAAATTCGAAATTTGCTTAAAGCCAACCGGCATTATTCTGCGTACTTCAGTTAGAAATTCTCCAATCTAGCACCCATATCCCGTATTGGATCACAATGAGATTTTGTAGGATGTCTGTTTTTAAATTATTTATATTCAGCAACTTGAAATTGTTTAGATTGACAGAATATGACATTTTTAGTCAAAATTAATCGCACTCAAACAAGGTGTTGTTAAATGAAACCCATGATCACAATTGAAGAACTCGCCGAAATGCTTAAAGTCTCTCCTCCCACTATCTACCGCATGCTTGAAAAGGGTGAATTACCGTTTGCAATAAAAATCCAAGGATCATGGTGCTTTAAGGATGAAGACATCATGTCTTGGTTAGAGAGCCAAAAAATGGAGTGTAAAAAATGATCTCTGAATATTGCGATATTCAGATGTTATTTAGGCGTAGTTATGAACTATAAGAATCAAAATCCAGAACAGATTGCTCGCGATAAAATTGATGCTTTATTGGAACAAGCTGGATGGAAGGTGCAATCCATTAAAAAAATGGACTTGAATGCTGCTCTTGGGGTTGCTATCCGTGAATATCAAACAGATGTTGGGCCTGCTGACTATGTTCTGTTCGTTGATAAAAAACCTGTCGGTGTTATTGAGGCTAAACCTGAAGATTGGGGCCACCGTATCACAACGGTTGAGGAACAATCGAGTGAGTATGCTGGAGCCAAACTGAAGTGGATAACTAACAACAATCCTCTACCTTTTATCTACGAATGTACAGGCGTCATCACACGATTTACAGATTCACATGATCCTAAACCACGATCACGCGAAATATTTACTTTTCATCGAGCAGAAACATTAAATGAATGGTTATCGCAGAAGGTCTCTTTGAGAAGTCGATTGCAAAATTTTCCTGCATTAAATCCGTTTGGATTGAGAGATTGCCAAGTAACAGCGATAGAAAATCTTGAAAAGTCTTTAAAAGACGATAGGCCTAGAGCTCTTATTCAAATGGCCACAGGCGCAGGTAAGACATTTACTGCAATAACAACTATTTATCGCCTTTTGAAACATGGCGACGCTAAGCGAATTCTGTTTTTGGTTGATACCAAGAACCTTGGAGAGCAAGCTGAACAGGAATTCATGTCTTATGTACCTAGCGATGACAACAGGAAATTTACCGAACTTTACAACGTTCAAAGATTAAAATCATCATTCGTCGCCAAGGATAGCCAGGTCTGCATAAGCACTATCCAAAGGATGTATTCTTTACTCAAAGATCAACCAATTGATGAAGCTTCGGAAGAGATAAGCCCTGCTGAAATGATATTGAATCGACAACCGATGCCGGTAGTTTATAATGGCAAGATTCCTATAGAGTTTTTTGATTTTATCTTCATAGATGAATGTCATCGTTCTATCTACAACCTTTGGCAACAAGTTCTAGATTATTTCGATAGTTATTTGATTGGATTGACAGCGACACCAGATCATCGAACTTATGGTTTTTTTAAGAAAAACATCGTGAGTGAATATAGTCATGAAAAAGCCGTTGCAGATGGTGTTAACGTAGGAAACGAAATTTACGTTATTGAAACGGAGAGGACGAAATCCGGTGGGACAATCAAAGCAAAACAACAGATCCAAAAGCGCGAACGCATAACCCGAAAAAAGCGATGGGAACAGCAAGATGAGGATGAGACGTACACCAACAAACAATTAGATAGGGCTGTTGTCAATCCTGATCAAATAAGAACAGTAATAAGATCTTTTAAGGAAAATCTACAGGACATTTTTCCTGGCCGAAACGAAGTTCCTAAAACGCTCATCTTTGCCAAAACCGATAGCCATGCTGACGATATTATTCAAACGGTAAGAGAAGAATTTGGCGAAGGTAATGAGTTTTGCAAAAAAGTTACATATAAGAACGAGGAAGATCCCAAATCGGTTTTGGCTCAATTTAGAAACGACTACAACCCTCGCATTGCCGTTACTGTGGATATGATTGCTACAGGAACGGACGTCAAGCCTCTCGAGTGCTTGCTTTTCATGAGAGACGTAAAAAGTCGAAATTATTTTGAACAAATGAAAGGAAGAGGCACTCGAACTCTAAGTCACGATGATCTGAAGAAGGTCACTCCCTCTGCCAACAGTGCAAAAACTCATTACGTGATCATTGATGCGATAGGGGTAACCAAATCACTTAAAACAGCTAGCCAGCCTCTTATCACAAAGCCTTCCATACCCCTTAAAGATTTGGCAATGGGCATCATGATGGGAGCAAGAGATGAAGATACTGTCAGTTCATTCGCAGGACGTTTGGCTCGTCTTAATAAGCAGCTTGATGAAAAGGATCATTTAAGAATCAGTGAACAGACTGGTGGTCTAGCGCTGACTACCATCGTCAGTAATTTATTGGCATCTATCGATCCAGATAAAATTGAAAACAAGGCTCGCGAAGTTGACAACATAGGTTTATACATCGAACCAACCACTAAACAACTTTCACAGGCTCAAGAATTTCTTGTTGGAAAAGCTGCAAGCGTACTAAATGGCGAACTAATCGAGCTATTGGAGAACATTCGACGTGATAAGGAACAAACGATCGATCATGAGAACTTAGATGCCGTTTTACGTGCTGAATGGGATGGTGACGCTAAAGAGAATGCAAAGAACCTAACCTTAGAATTTCAAGAATATCTAGAAGTTCATAGGGATAAAATTGAGGCATTAACGGTTTTCTACGATCAACCTCAAAGGCGCCGAGAAGTAACTTATGAGATGATTCGGCAAGTGATGGAAAAACTGAGAATGGATAAGCCGAAACTGGCTCCTCTTCGTGTTTGGATGGCTTATGCTCAGCTCGAAGATTATAAGGGCGAACAGCCAATTAGCGAGCTAACTGCTCTTATTTCTTTGGTTCGTCGTGCTTCTGGAATCGATGAAAAGATTTCTCCGTACGCTGATACTGTTCGTCGCAACTTCCAAAACTGGATCATGAAACGACATAGTGGCGACGGCCAAAAGTTCAATGACGAACAAATGTCATGGTTAAGAATGATACGCGACCATATGATCAATTCTTTTCATATAGATAAGTATGATTTAGAGATGGCACCTTTTGATTCAAAAGGTGGGATTGGAAAGTTGTATCATCTTTTTGGTGAGAGGACGGAAGATTTGATTAAAGAGCTAAATGAGGCAATGGTAATTTAGAATGGCAAGCAGAAACAACGAACTTCCCTCTATTTGGACTGGGATCACATTTAAAGATGCTGTAGAAAACATATCTACTAACAATAAAAAAATTAAGCAAAAGGACTATCTTCCTCTTGGTAAATTTCCCATTGTAGATCAAGGACAATGTTTAATTGGCGGTTACACCAACGACGAATCAAAAGTTATCTCATGTCCACGTCCATTAATTATTTTTGGAGACCACACGAAAATATTAAAATTTATTTCACAGAGATTTGCACCTGGCGCGGATGGTGTAAAAGTTTTAGCGCCTCAAAATTTTTACGAACCAAAGCTATTTTTTTATTTTACTCAATATATCGCTTCAATCCTGGTGGATAAAGGATATGCAAGACATTATCAGCATTTAGAAAAATATACCATTCCTCTTCCTCCAATAAACGAACAAAAAAGAATAGTAGCAAAAATTGATGAGCTTTTTTCTGAACTCGATAAAGGATTGGAAAATTTGCAAAAAGCGCAAGAACTTTTAAAGACCTATCGTCAAGCACTTCTAAAAAGTGCTTTTGAAGGAAAACTAACTAGAGAATGGCGAGAAGAAAATAAAATTAAAAAGAATGGAGGAAATGAATATCTAAGCCTTCTTGGAAAATCTCAAATTGTAAGCTTGAAAGAAGAAATAAACTCTGATGAATTATTACAAGATTTACCTGATGGGTGGATATGGGTTAGACTCGGAAAATTAATCAATTTTTCACAAAATGGATTAAGCAAGCGAAAGGGAACAAATGGAGTTGAACTTGCTGTCCTTCGCCTTGCGGATATAAAAGATAGGTGTATAAAAACTGGTGGTCTGAGAAAGATAATATGTACAGCCGATGAAATAAAAAAATATCAACTTATTAATTTTGATATTTTATGTATTAGAGTAAATGGTAGTAGGGAGCTAGTTGGACAATTAATAATGTATCAAGACAAAGGAATCCCTCTTCTATTTTGCGATCATTTTATTCGTTTTAGTCCTTTAAATTCTGAAATTTCCAACTACCTATCTTTATATAGTCAGACAGATTTTGCAAGAACTTTCATTGAGAAAAATATGGTCTCTACAGCAGGACAAAATACTATCAGTCAATCAAATCTATTTCAAATGCCTATCCCCTTTCCAGGAAAAACAGAACAAAACAAAATCGTCAGTTCTTTGAAAATAAATCAGTCAACTATTGACATCCTTGAAAAGGAATTAATTATTTTATCTGAACAGCTTAAAGCACTTCGTCAGAGTATTCTAAAAAAGGCTTTTTCAGGCAAGCTGGTGCTTCAAGATTCAAACGACGAACCAGCAAGCATGCTTCTCGAACGCATAAAAGCTGAACAATCAATTCAAACTAGTCAAAAAAAATCATCAATAAGACAAAAGGTCGCTCTATGAATACAGCATCAATCGTTTCCAAAGTTTGGAGTTTTTGCACAACCCTACGAGATGATGGCGTGAGCTACGGCGACTATTTGGAGCAGTTAACGTACTTGATATTTCTTAAGATGACCGATGAATACTCCAAGCCACCTTACAGCCGGGATGTCGGCATTCCTCTAGAATACAATTGGAAAAGTCTAACAGCAAAAAAAGGAGCAGAGCTAGGAGATCATTATCTTAAGCTTTTGCATGAGCTTGGATTAAAAAAAGGAATGCTTGGCCAAGTATTTTCAAAGGCACAAAACAAAATTCAAGATCCAGCGAAATTATACCGTCTCATCAGCATGGTGGATGAAACCGAATGGGTGATGATGGGAGCCGATGTTAAAGGCGACATCTATGAAAGTTTATTAGAAAAAAATGCAGAAGATACTAAATCAGGTGCAGGTCAATATTTTACTCCAAGGGCACTTATCAAGGCTATGGTAGAATGTGTGCAACCTAAGCCAGGAAAGACTATCGCAGACCCGGCTTGTGGAACTGGTGGGTTTTTTCTTGCTGCCTATGACTTTATTACCAATCCAAAAAACTTTCAGCTAGATAAAAAGCAAAAGATTTCTCTAAAACGAGAAACCTTCTTTGGAAATGAAATTGTACCTAATACGCGCCGTTTATGTATTATGAATATGCTGTTGCATAATATTGGAGAAATCGATGGTGACGCTCCAATTTCCCCTAATGATGCTTTAGTTGCAGATAGTGGGCAACGGTTTGACTATATATTAGCTAATCCCCCTTTTGGCAAAAAAAGCAGTATGAGTTTTACCAATGAAGAAGGTGAGCAGGAAAGGGATGATCTAACATACAACAGACAAGACTTCTGGGCAACTACATCCAATAAACAGCTCAATTTCGTGCAGCATATTCGCACTATGCTCAAAACTACAGGACGAGCAGCTATAGTAGTACCTGATAACGTATTGTTTGAAGGTGGGGCTGGGGAAATTATTCGAAGAAAATTGCTGGAAAATACCGATCTACACACAATCCTACGTTTGCCGACAGGGATTTTTTATGCAAACGGCGTTAAAGCTAATGTCCTTTTCTTTGATAACCGTGAGGCTAGTCCAAACCCCTGGTCGAAAGATGTTTGGTATTACGATTATAGAACAAATGTTCATCACACGCTCAAGAAGAAAACGATGCAGTTCGAGGATTTGAAAGATTTTATTCAATGCTACAATCCTCAAAATCGCCATCTTCGAAAAGATACATGGCATCCAGAAAAAAATCCAGATGGCAGATGGCGTAAGTTTAGCTATGATGAGTTGATTGCTCGTGACAAAACGAGTTTGGATATTTTTTGGCTTAAAGATAAAAGCTTAACAGATCTTGATAACCTTCCTGATCCTGATATATTAGCCAATGAGATTATCGAAAATCTGGAAGCAGCCTTGATTAACTTTAAAAATGTAGCTGCTTCTCTTGTCACCAAATAGGAAAATTTAAGATTGGTAAAATTTTAGTAAACCAACGGTAAAGATTTCTCTTTGGGTGTGCAATCTATAAGCTCTAGGGGATCATTGTATTCTCCGGTAAAATAATGAATAGGACGAATTTCTTCTCGAATCTTAGATTCTATAGAAGAGATAAAGCTCAGAAGATCTTTTGTATTGAGATTTTCAAAAGATCGTGATTTAAGTTCTTCCATAGCTTTTTCAAGCATGGTAGCAAACGCATCAATTCGCGTTTTCTTGGCTAACTGGTATTGACTTAACAACGTTTCAAATTCAAGATACGACATATTTGCTATCTCTCTTGAAAACTCTGCATTCCATTGAAGTAATGTCGGCTTTGAAATATTAAGTTCGGCGGATATCTTATCAAAGGATAAACCTTTGGCGCGCAATTCTATAAATTTATTTTTCTCATAATTGGTTTTCATTAACACCTCATTCTTAAATTGTTCTTTAGAGAGTCTTGCTAAAACTGCTAAAATGCTAAATTTTTAGCAATTTAGCCCAATTAGCACTTTTCAGTCATTTCTCGGATTCTCCAAGCTTGTTTATGTTCTTTTCCAGCATCATTTGTTCGTGTAGAAATTGCCCATCCATGTTCTATGAGAATAGACATGATTTTATTTGCCTTGTCTTTTTGACGTATTTTCTTTGGACCATATTGATAGATTTGCGTCAAAGTTACAATTTCCCTGTTTTTCTCCCAGAGCCATGTTAGCAATTCCTTTGCTTGGACAAGATCTGGATGAATGGAAAAATATCCTTGAATCCTTAAGGCTTCATTTAGATAAAACTCCATAAGCCGAACCCCTTTTAAGATAAATTCTGGATGAATCGCTACTACACTTGGATCATCAAAAAAGGCTAAGTTACCTGCCAGGCGCAAAACATGCTCAGGGGTCCTATTGGCCAATCGTTTAATGGAAGCTAACCGCATTCCGGGAGCTAATTCAAGTTCATTTGCATTGTAATATTCAATCCAAATTTTTTCAGCGGATTTAATAAGGGGTAAATTTCTTGGTTTTAATTCATTTTGAGGCGCAGGCGAAGTCTCCAAAGGTAATTCTAGTTCAATAATGTGTTGAAGTTGCTTCCAATATCGACAAAGATTTGGATCCTCTCTGATATTTTCTTGAACATATGTTCTTGTTCCTGCAATTGACTCTGGAAAGGCAATTAGAAATCGAGGTAAAAATCCTTGTTTTTCAATGATAGGGTTTTCCATTACTTGTGATAAGATGATTTCTTGAATCATTAAGTGTAAAGAGACTCGGCGTCCATACATAAATGAAGAACCATCACCACCCCTAACTCTAGAAATAGGTTTTCCATCCCATAAAGATGAGAACCCTGCAATAGCTTTCTGAATCTGATCTTTGCTCATGGAATATCCACCTAAAAATCCACCTCCCTCATCACTAAACAGACCCACGCTTGGTTGACCCACATCCAAATATTTGACTAAGCCTTCATATGTAGGCTCTTCGAACAACAAAAGCGGTTTAAGTGGTTCCACAGGTTCTTCCATCTCAAATTGTTCTGGCGTAGCTTCAAAAGGATTTTCCTTTAACAACTTGTCTTTTTGTGATTGCCATTTATCATGTTGGAAATTGTATTCTTTTAATGCGATTCGATAGTGTTCGATCAAAGCTTTTTGTCTTTCTAAAATAGGTCTAAGAGCTTCTTTATCCGTTGAACTTTTGCGATCCCCTGATTCACCAACTGTGATTAAATTAAGTGAAATTGGATATTCTCTACCATCCATAGTTACGTTTACAAATGGCTGACAAGAATGTGCAATGGCTCCTAAAAGACTTTGGGCGCATATTGCATCTGGAGCCTGAATAATGCGATGCAGTGTTCTAGCAGCATTTCCTAGGATTTCTCCAAGTGCTTCAAAAGGAAATGGATTTGAGGGAGGTAATTCGCGATACAAGGGCATTGGTTCAATTGGAAAGGTGCTTCCCAATTTCAGAAAATCAAATAAATCTCTAATTCCCTTTTCTTTACAATGTTCATGAAAGCATTTAAATCCATGACTTGAATACCCATTAGAATTGGGTTCGTAATATTTTGTTCCTTTATCGACAGTTGAATGTAGACGTTCCCATGGGCAATGGATTGTCCAACTTCCATAACTGGAATCTTTTTGCATAATCATATTGGATTTTTTTAAGACATCCAGAACAAAATTTGAATTGAGATTCATTCTAGGATTAGAAGCGATTTCTCTTTCAAGAGCAGGTGACAAATTAAATGCGCTGCAAAATCTCTCAAAAGAGATTGGAGGCTCTCCACTTTCTTTAATAATTTTTGTTAAATATGGAGTGTTTTTTAGATGAAAAAAACCTGGCAATCTCATCACTCTGGCAAGATCTCTTACAGCCGGATCTCCATTAAATTTTTTAATTAGAGCGTTTTGAATTTCAGTGAATTTTTCTAACGGAGCTTCTTCAATTATCCAATAGGCGTGATAACGATTCAGACTAGACTCTACAATAATATGTGGACTAATAGGTGCAGTCAATATAGGCCCGAGAGGGCTTCCATCCAGATCCACAAAAAAAGCCCTAACCTTCAGAATATTTTCATTTTTGCGTCCCTTAAAATCCGTAGTATTTACCGTAAGAAAAATGCCATAATCTTCCTTACAATTCAAAACCTTTAATTCTTCTTTTAACTCATCAAACGTTCCATGTAATATTCTAGGAAAGTGCTGCTTGAATTCTTTTTTATCCTTGAATATCTGAAAAGTGAATTTATTATTTTTGTCCACCTGAGAGAGGATACTTAAGAAATGAGCTGCAATTTCTAAATTAATTTCAGCCACGGATGAGTCATTTGTCTTTGGCCCTAAAGAAATATCAATATTCATTTATCTACCTTTCAAATCCATGGATCATCAAATATGATGATCCATGGGGTTATTATTGATTTGCTTATTTGCTCTTCGTTTCAAGCCATTCTACAAAATAGTCTCGACGGATTAAGACTTTTCTTCCGATTTTTCGAATTGCTTTCTTCAAACCATTTTTATTCGCGTGCAGCAAGTAGTAACGCAACATCCCTTCTGAAAAGCAAAATGAAGCGTCCGCTGCTATTTGCTTAACCGTGCAGTATGCTTTTTGATCTAATGTAGTCATCATTTCTCTCCTTGTTGTAATGGCATCAAGCCACAATTGTTCTCAAACGCCATTCATTCTAGTCAGCAAGGCTACTTATGTCAGTGACACTGTGGAGAAATGATCGGAGATTTTCCATTTTCGCAAATCTAAGCTATTGAAAACGTAGACATTAAAAATTTTTGATTTTTTAAATTTACGTTGAAAATGATGATTTTAGATGAATGGAAATTCAAGCCTGAAGTAGATCTTTTGGCATGTCTAAAAAGCATTGAGTGGGTAGTTTATAAGCTTTCAAAAATCCTCCTACTCGATATTCAGGTTTCGATTGAAAATCAGGTTTTAACATGGTTTTAGAAAGCCATGGTAATATTCTTAAATCTTGGAATGTATGGATGTGCATCAGAAATGCTTCAGGGAGCACTTCTGGATCTAGCTCAAAAAAAATTGAGGCTTTTCTAAGATAATCGGAAAGTGTGTCTACACTAATGCTTGGAAATAAATTAGTGTTGTTATTAAGTTTTCTTATCAGCCCTAAGAGGGTTGACAATTTGGTAGAAAGATTGACCCGATGGCTTTTGAAATCAAGTTCTTTCTTTCGTGGCCGTAACTGAGTTGCAGAAAGATTGATCAGCTTATATAATGTATGCTTTTCCGATTCGTTGGACAAGAAAACTAGCATCCATAGAAAACTGGCAATCTCTCCATATACTGACCTGTGCGGTTTTTGGATGAATTGATCTATAAAATAAAGAATTATCCTTGAGGCTGTAATGCAATCAATAGAACTTCCACTTTTCCACCTCCACTCAAGAGGATTTTGGGAGGGATAAGGCTCATTGAATAATCTATTTTTCCAAACAGTGAAAAAATCTTCCTTAACTGAAGATTCCCATTTTACTTCGTTCAATATATAATTTTTAAGTGATCGTTCCCACTGATCTAATAATGTTGAATAATTTCTACATAGTTTCTTTCTCTTAACATACCACAAGCATTCCATTCCAT
>Ga0207010_1080_pt1 | contig 17837 bp, 9 predicted proteins | sample Alteio_BWMinCont_82_FD_153465 | JGI IMG/M metagenome (GOLD analysis project Ga0207010, IMG submission 153465) | Enriched cells from forest soil in Barre Woods Harvard Forest LTER site, Petersham, Massachusetts, United States -... | ecosystem: Environmental > Terrestrial > Soil > Temperate forest >...
ACAAGAGATGGAGGCATCTCACTTTGCCTATGCTTTAGTCAATCTTATAAATGCCGGTATTAGCTCCAGTGGCTATGCCGCGCATGAAAAGATAGTAGATGCCCCCAAAGCATTCTTCGAAGGGACGCTTTTCGATGAGCCGAAGATATCTTTTTAACGCTTCTTTATATATATCGGCTTGCAGAAAATAGGAATTCTCTGTCATTGATTGATGAAGATTTTGTTGCTCATAGGCTTCTATACTTTCGCCCAGCCAGTTGCTTTTCCAATCGACGATGTAGTATTTTCCATTGACGGTGAAAACAAGGTCGATGATCCCTTTGATCAATCCGTTTTCCTGAATCAGCCCTTCAATGGCCTTGACCCCTTTGCATGGATACAAAAATGGCATTTCACGATAAAGGTGATTCGCGTTTAGGTCTGCCAGGCAAAAAGAAGTCCCCTGCATAGACAGATCAGTTTTAAGGGTATTGTAGACAAGATCAGCAAAAGGTTGTTCCCATTTAATGAATGGGGAATTGGGAAAGAATGGTTTAATATTCTCAAAACCATCTTTGGCACAACTGAAATGTTTCCAATTTGCAAAATCAATCTTTTCCATGATCCCATGAAGGAATACACCTGTCGTGCTGTTTGCAGGCAGGGTATGGACCTGCTTAAGCGGACTTTCAAAGTCGTGCGGAGGAGTCAGATGATCAGCTTTGCTAATGGCATGATGGCGGCTGATACCTGTAAAAGAAGAGACGATCAAAGGCTCGCCATTGACCGTTACTGTTCTTGGTTTAAAGAGAAGCGGTGCATCTTTTTTTGCTGTCTCTGAGCCGCCCATTTCTATAGATGAATGGATAGAATAAGTGATTTGACTGCTTTTACCAACTCCATCCAAAAAATCGGTCAAGTGCTTCCTAATTCCAAATCCGACCCTTTCATAAAGTTTGCAGTAATCAGCGTTGGGCTGCTGCATACGGGATAAAAACAGTTCGATCGGGGATGCGGTTCCATACTCTACTTTTGGCGGCTGATTGAGAATGACAGGGATGTAGAGTTGGTATTTGGCGCGGGTAAGTGTAACATAGAGCTGCCTCATTTTTTCCGCGTCACATTCCTGGCAATGGAGCAGCCATTCCGGCGAGTCAGTCTGCGCCGGTATTTTGACAATTTTTCCACCTTTATCCAATGAGATAAAAAGCGATTGTTTTTTTTCACGGCTGACAAGTCCTAAAGCAAAGACGACATCGAATTCCAACCCTTTGCTGTAATGCATGGTGATGATCTTGACTCCGTCCTTATTAGGATCCTGCATGCGCATGATTTTTTCGTCTTCATCGACTGCCCAATCGGCAAACCGGTCCAGGAAGGTAATTAGTCCTTCATGGGTATTCCAACCGTTAAATTGATGCTCAATGATCAGATCGGCTATCTGCTGCAGGTCGTGATAGATATCGACTCCATGCTCCTGGCTCAACAATCTTGCCAGAACAGTAATGCCATCGTTTTTCCACGTAGAGTGAAGAAAATTCTCAATAAAAGTGGAGAAGCCATATTCAATCAGATCATGCCGCAACCGCTGGATCAGCAGCACCGGTTCATCGTAGGAAATAGCACCCTGCATATCCTGCCAGGTCCAGCCAATGAGAATAGAGCCCATGGCAATCTTAATTGCACTGCGGTCATGCGGATGCAAAACTGCTTGCAGCAGGTCGATGAGTCCTTGTAATGCGTCCGATTCATCCAGACTGATCCCTTTTTGGTTGACGACGGGGATGTCGAATTGATGCAGATATTCGGCAACCTTTTTTCCTTGATAATGTGAGCGAATGAGAATGGCAAACTGGGAAAACTTAAAATTATTTTCCTTTTTAAGCCGTCTGATTTCCTGTACGATGAAGGGAAAGAAAACCTTCGATTCATGTTCATCCGGCTTAGGTTCCAGCTCTGAACAAAAAAAATGGACTGCGCCCCGGGTATCATGGAAAGGGAGATGATGCGGCGCAGCCATGACGGGACGATATGTTAACTGATGATTCTTTTTTGGCAGCGGCATGAAATGCGGTAGATGGCGCGGATCGAATAATGTATTGAGGGCATTGACTAAGAGGGGCTGTGAGCGGTAGTTGACATTGAGGGTCTGATGAGATTCTTTACCCAATGCTTCAGCTGCATTCAAGTAAGTGTAGATGTCGGCATGGCGGAAGGAATAGATCGACTGTTTGGGATCTCCGACCAGATAGAGATAGCCGTCCCACTTTTGCAAAAACAACTTTTTAAAAATTTGCCATTGCAGTGGATCGGTATCCTGGAATTCGTCTATAATGGCAGCCTGAAAATCACTTCTAACTTTATCAGCAAAGAATGGTAGATCGAGTGCTGCATCCATTTTTGTTAACAGGTCATCAGGTCCAATCCTCTCTTCCTCATTCTGATATCTGTGCAGCAACTTTGAACAGTCAGTGGCTAGCCGTACTAGCAAGGTGGGATAATCTCTCGCTTTTTCAATAATTGGCTCAAGATCGGACTTGATGCGCTGATTTAGTATTGAATCTAAATGTAAAGCGGCTTTACTTTGCGGATTTGCCGGATCAAGAAATTGATTCCAGAGCAGTCCATCTGTGATTAACCATTCGAAATCATCAAGATTAATAATCGAGTCAAATAGTGAAGCAAATCGCTTTATCCAGATAAGTCTTTCCCCGGCGTTGTATCCTTTTTTGGCCTTATAGTTGACGATCTGCTTTTCAAAGTCTGCTATGAGCAGTTCAGAAGAAAGAGAAAGATCATTTTTTAGCTTGGCAACTGCTTGGACAAATTGACTAAAAAGATCAGCATAGGTGGGTTGAGATTCGAAATCAATCTTTGATGAGATAGCATCTTGTAAATTTTTTTGATCTTTATCTTTATCGCCCATTAGATCTTTATCTTTATTGAGATAGATGGTCATCTGGGCAGGACTATATAAATCTTTTTGCAGTCCCGAGCGGAAGAAATCGCGAATGATCTGTTTGAGTTCACTTTTGGGCAGGGCATTAAGGCCATCGTTGGCATGAAATCCCATGCCTGCTTCGATGGCATACTGCTTTAGCATGCGAGAGCAAAAAGAGTGGATTGTAAATATGGAGGGCTGATCATAGGTAAACAGGGCATACTGGAGCGCCCTTCTGGCTTCCTGGACGGCATCATCCCCATTTTCGATAATAGCTTGCAAGTAGTCAAGTGCTGACTCTTTAATGCTTCTATCTATCAGCCATCTGTTGAAAACAGAAAGTGCATCCTCGATATTTTTTCTGATTCTGAGCAACAGATCGCGAGTGGCAGCCCGGGTGAATGTGACGACCAGAATTTTATTTAAAGGTATCGTCGGCTTTTCAAGCAGGAGGCGTACTACAATATTTTGAATGGAGAAGGTCTTACCTGTCCCTGCCGATGCCTCCAGGAGATAGTTTTGGTGAATTGATAGATTGCGTTCCAGCACGTTGAATTGCTTCATTAGCATTCTTCCTTAGTTCTTAATTCAAAAAGGCAGCCGGCGAGTGATTTAAGATGAGGATGCCAGTCGCTGATGATCTGTTCAGGATCGGGGAATCGTTTTTTGCTTAGAATCCACTTTGACTCTTTCTTGTAGCTTTCAAATGTACTCTCCATTTTCTTTTTCAGTCCTTTTGCATCTTGCAATGCGATATTGTTAATCCATTCGGGCATCAAGGGAGAGATATGCAAATGGCAAAGGTCAAAATAATTGATAAACAATTTAAGAAATGGAAGATGGTCATTGATTGGGAATTGCTTAGGTTTGGCTGCATCTAAAGGAATGATTTGCGGATTGATATTAAAAGGAATCAATGGCTGCGCGCAATAGAGCATAAGCAGCTGCGGCCACTGTTTCCAGCACTCTTCAACATCACCTTTTTTCAGAGTGACAATACCATGTTTTGACACTGAAGACACCATTCCTATGATCTTGTTTTTGATCCCACCGCATTCAACTTCAACCGCCGGCACAATCCAGTGATCGCGATCGACCTGTCCTGCTTTTTTACAATTCAAGCTGAATTCAATTTTAAAAATATCTTCTTTTTGCAGCTGATACTTTTTTAGCCTATCCTCCAATTCTTCGTAATCGTTTCTGAACTTGTTGGCGGCAATGGTTTTAAATATTCCCTGCGGCATTTTTCCTTCATTTTCGGCAAGGTCGAGGATAAATTCAACCGGTTCTGTGAAAAAATCCTGACTCATCTGATATTTGGTTAAATGGGAAATTGTCAATTCTTCTTCTATTTTGACTTCACGTTCTTCACTATTTTTAAGATAGATTTCCAACACCCGCTGAAGGTGAAATTTGATTGGATCTTTTGCCACTGCCATGAGGTTTTTAATTTCAAGAATGCGACACGGCTCACTTGCTGCTTTTTGGCTCGGCCCAGTCAGGTTAAATTCATGCAGGAACGCATGGGAAGCCGTTTTTTCACCGTTGCAATTGATTTGTGCAGCCAGGTAATCGCAGATAATAAAATTGTGAATGGGTGATCCCTTTTGGAAGTAAGCGGGATCAAATGAATCAAACGGGTGTTTGAAGAGGCAGGCCTCGTTGATGCTCTTCCCCTGGACTTCATAGTGATTATTTAAATATGAAAAAAGTTCGGTTACAACGAGGCAAGGATGCAACTCTTTTTGGTCTTTGCTGCAATAGCCTTGATAACTAAACAACAAGTAGCGCTGGGCCGAATGGATCGCTTCCAAAAATAGGTAGCGGTCATAATCGGCAGGCTGGGGACAATAATCGCATTCCTTACTTCCAGGCATGAGATTCAAAGATGAAAATTGATTTTGCCTTGGGAAAGCCCCTTCCTCCATTCCCAAGATGGCGATTACTTTGGCCGGAATGGAACGCAAAGGCATTAAAGAACAGAAGCGGACGGATTGCAAATAGTTTTCCCTATAGGTCATCCCTTTTTGCTGCAGAAGCTCATCCAAATGGATTTTTACCGAAATATAAGGATAAAGGGTTTCTTTAAAAATGGTCGAGCGGTTCAAATGATCAAACCGGATTTTGAGCCCTTCGAAATCCTGGACAGAGTCGGCATCTTCAAAATCAGGCTGAAAATAGCTTTCGAGTAGGCATAGAAGGTACTTTGCCCAATCCTTCATAGTCATTCTTGTCCCGTCATACAGAGGCGACAAGTCATCGCGCAGCGAATGGATGACGCCAATCCATTTATCAAGCAGATCAGCTTGCGAGAAGTCTATATGTTCGCAGGGATGAATATCCGCTGCTCTTTCTTTGGATTCTGCTTGAATGGTTGTCAACCCAAGCATCAGCCTGGCTAGTCCAAAATCCCACGACCCTACAGGTGTCGCATCGGTCATCCCATTTTGGCAATGACGCCGGCTGAGCAGCTCATCACGATGCTCCTCGTTGTCTCCCCAATGGATAGATGCCTTCTTAATCCAATTTTGGATGGCAAAATAATCAGCCGAAGAAAATTTATTCCTCCGTTGGAAAGCCCTATTTTCAAATAGTTGCAATATGTCATTGGCATCCCAGCGGCTATCTACCAGTCTCAAAAGCTGCGTAAATCCTTGTACAACCTCGTTGTGATTTTGCATTCCAAGGTCGAGGATTTGGCAATTAAGCTGGCTTGATTCAAATTGTGCGCGTATATAAGGAACATAGTCGGCTATTTTCGGAGCCATTACAATAATATCGCCAGGATGGATGTCGGGATGCTTTTCAATGATCCGCAATAAATTATTGTAGAGGATTTGTATTTCACGCCTCCTCGTGGGTGCCTGGTGGAGCTGAATGGACTCGGCATCATCCAGAACGCATTTAGGCTCTACGGCCGGATTACGCAACAAAAGCATATCTGCTTGCACCGCTTGCAGCAAGGTCAATGGCCCTTTGGATTCATAAAAAAGGAGATCATCATGAAATTCGATATTCTCGTCCATCTGCTGAACTGTTGAAGGAAGAATATACTTGGCAGCGGTCTGGGCATTGCTCAACTCGATTTGGGTGGCCATCTCCCTGCCCAGCCTGCCAAAATTAGCGAGAAGGGGGTTGCGGTCGCGCAAGTATTCTTCCAATGCAACAAATGTTTCTTTGTCCTTCAGGACCGAGTAAAGGCGGCTATTTTCTTTGTCAGACCGGACATCGCTCCAAAAAACAGCGCAAGGGGAAAGGAGATAATAATAGGTGGCTGCTTGTTTAGAAAGGCGATGTAGAAAATCAAATTCAGATTTTGAGATAAAGCTGATCGAAAAGAAATGGACTTCACAATTTTCATCAAACACATTCAGATCTTTCGCCAATGCCGCCGCTTCCGCGGTCCACCCGGTCTTCTGATTATACAGGCCATTCCACAGATCCCTTTGCCAAACCGAAGACTTCTCTTTCCATTGTTCCACGAGAAAATTGCCATAATGGCTGTAATCGCGGAATATCGTAGCCATATGGCTGCTGAGCCCTACGATCCGCTTTTCCATTTTCTTGGTCAACTTGGGTTTACCCGGATCCACTTTCAAATAATTAATTAAAAAGGACCACTCCTCTTTCTCTTCTCTATTCAAAGTGTGATACTTGCCGATTAGCTCATTGAGTTCTTTCTCAATCCCTAGAGAAAGTTCTAATAAGGTGGGAAAATGATTTGGCAAGGAGGGATGGGCGATTTTGAGCAGATGTTCAAATGCCTGATTCAAATAGATGAACTCTATGCCTGCTGCAATTCCAACCTCGGGATCCTGAGCCATTTTCAACATCAGCCACGATTGCATGGCCGGACCATAGACAACGACAATCCGCCTCCGAAAGGGTGACGTCTTGCCAAACAACCGTTGTTTGAGTTGTTCATAATGGAGATCAAGGCTGTTGCTTAAAAAAATGTTCATCAGTTTTAGTCCGTCGGATACTGTAATACCTTCAATGGAATTCCTCATCTTCAATTTGCTTTGCTATCGTGCTGGAAGCGCCTTATAAAGTTGGAGTACACTCCAGTTTTTTAAAGAAACAACTGGAGTGTACTCCAAATGTTACGTTTTATAACTGATACTTTTCATCGCTTTATAGATAATGTCTCGCTTTCTCATTATCGCTACCTTTATCCCCATTTTAATCTTCGTAACAGATTGACCGGAATCATTGGTCCACGTGGTGTAGGTAAAACAACATTATTATTACAATATATAAAAAATGAGCTTTTTCATGAAGGTAAATGCTTTTATTTTTCTGCTGATTTAATTTATTTTCAACAGACAACCTTATTAGGTAACCGTTCACGGGGTCAAAAAGAAAAGGCCATTGCCCTCTGCTTCGCAGATTGGGCAATGGCCTTTTCTTTTTGACCCCGTGACGTGAAATATCTATTAAAATTTTACTTGGCCAAAAATTTCAATTTTATATATAGTCGCGTTCAACAAACCGCGATGTGAAAAATGCAACCAACTTACGAAGAACTTTTCCAACAACTCAAAGAAGCTTTGTTGAAAATTCAGCAACTTGAGATTGAAGTCTCTGCACTCAAAGAAAAACTCAACACAAATTCTTCAAACAGCTCCAAAGCTCCATCTCAAGACCCCAATCGGAAAACGCGAAAGAAAAAGCCTACTGGAAAAAAACAAGGTGGGCAACCCGGTCATCGTAGACATACGCGGCCATTGGCGCCCATTGAAGAGGTGACCGAGGTATTCGACATCAAACCTGAAGCTTGCACAAATTGCGGGGAAAATGCCTTCGATGATGGCTCTATTAGGACAGAAATCAGGCAAGTGACCGAATTGCCCGAAATTAAGCCAGATGTTTACCAATATAACATCCACACATGTCGTTGCGGTCGTTGCGGAAAACATGTTAAGGCCAATGTCCCCCCAGAGGCTGTTGGAGCATTTGGTCCTCGATTGATGGGGTCTTTAAATTGTGGCAATCCTATAAAGATGGAACAATTCCACACACAGAGATGAGGAAGAAAATTGAAAGTCATCATGTAGCAGGCTTTGAGGTTCTATTGGGGGTTGGAGCGGCAGCTGCAAACGTAACATCGAAGACTCGAAACACGTGTAGCAACCTACTGAAAGATTTTAGTAATATGTGGACATTTCTCAAACACGAAGGCGTTGAGCCAACGAATAATTTAGGAGAAAGGGACCTAAGACACGGTGTGCTGTGGCGAAAAATCTCATTTGGCAACCAATCGGAGTCGGGAAAAATTTTCGTCCAGCGGATGTTGACAGTTGTCATGACGATGAAAAAACAAGCACAAAATGCATTAGATTACATTGTGAAGTGTTTTCAAGCACATAAGACAGGTCGCGAAATTCCAATTCCACTACTTCTTTAAGATCATTGTTTATCCATTCGTCACGGGGTGGGGGTGGGCAGTCGTTGCCGCATCGCGCAGCGGGCGGCAACGACTGCCCACCCCCACCCCGTGAACGCTTACCATTTGGTCGAGGGTTATAACGTCATTTTTATCGACGAAATTCACAAATATCAGGGATGGAATCAGGAACTAAAGAACTTATACGACGCATTTCCAAAACTTAAAATTATTTTTTATTCAGTCTTTACAGAATGGAGATATTGAAATTTTCTATTCCAAGCAAGGAGATTACCGAACAAAACAAGCAGTGTTTGAAATTGGGGGAAAAAATAAAACGAAGGATCAATTAAAAGGACTTAAAGAACCTGGATATGTAGTCAAAGATGATATCCTCCATCCATTGAAAGGGGAAATTCCTCTTTTCCTCTTTGGATTCTTTTATTAAAAAGACTTGAGGCTAAAGTTCAAACCCGTCATACTTAAGGACTAAATAGATACTAAAAAGTTAATTTTACTAAAGAAGGACGTTTATGTTTTCGACCTTATCGCAACGACTTTCGTCATTCACCTATCTTAATGCCACCCAATTTTTAGGGGCATTAAACGATAATATTTATAAACTATTGATCGTTTATTTTTTCATTCAGTTGGAAGGAATTGAGTATAGCCACCAGATCCTGGCATCGACCGGCGCCACCTTCGTCATCCCATTCCTTCTCTTCTCGGCAGGTTCCGGCATCCTTGCTGACCGTTTCAGTAAGCGGGATATCATTGTCTTTACCAAGATTTTAGAATTGCTCATCATGGGAATCAGCGTGGTCGCCTTTGCCTTTCATAGCAAATGGGGCTCTTACAGCGTTTTGTTTCTTCTAGCTACCCAAAGCGCTATCTTTGGACCATCCAAATATGGAATTGTTCCAGAACTTGTTGGAACAGATAAGATTTCAAAAGCCAATGGAATGATGACCTCGTTCACCTTTTTGGCAATCATCCTGGGAACATTCCTAGCTTCGTTCCTGATCCAGATAACCGGCAGAAACTTTATCATGTGCGCTATCTTCTGCACTTTCATTGCTTTGGTCGGACTGGTCACCAGCTTTATGATAGAGCATACTCCGCCTGCCGGATCAAATAAAAAACTCAAATGGTTTTTCTTAAGCGAAATTTATAATTCCCTCAAGCTGGCCCATAAAGAGATTTCGTTGCTACCAGCCATGTTCGGATCGGCTTTCTTCCTCTTTGTCGGCGCCTTTACTCAGCTGAACATCATCCCTTATGCCGTCACTTCCCTGCACCTTTCTGACATCCAGGGAGGGTATCTTTTCTTCCTGACTGCCATCGGCATCGGTTCAGGCGCTTTGATCGCCGGAAAAATTTCGGGGAAGATTGTGGAACTTGGGTTAGTCCCTATTGGAGCATTAGGTATTTCCATTTGCGCCTTCTCTTTAGATATTTTCTCCAATTACTTTTACGCCGTCTTGCCTCTAGTCACTATCTTAGGTGTTTTTGGGGGTATTTACGAAATTCCTCTAGACTCCTACATCCAGGTGGCCAGTCCAAAGAAATCGCGAGGGCAGATGGTTGCAGCTACTAATTTTATGAGTTTTATTGGCGTCTTAATAGCTTCCGCTCTTATCTACCTCAATTCAGAAGTTTTTGGCATCGAAGCCAATCAGGGATTTGGCTTGATGGGGATTTTCTCAGTCTTGGTGATGATTGCCTTCACATTCCAGTTCTTTGACTATCTCACCCGCTTTATCGGAGCAATTTTAGCCAAGCTCCATTTTACCACCCTGTTTAAAGGAAAAGAAAACGTCCCGGAATGCCCAGCCATTTATGTGTGTACTCACACCGCCTGGAACGATACCCTTCTCCTACTCGGATCGCAGCGGCGCCGCATGCGCTTCTTCATCGAACATGAACAATCGCATAATTCAAGCTGGACAAGACAGCTGTACAAAATGTTAAGGGTCGTCTTCATCCCCGACATTGCCCCCCTGGAAAAGAATAAAGCCTGCCAGGAAGCTATCCAAAAAGCCTTGCAAAAGGGGATTTCAGTTTGTATTTTTATCCGCAGCTGGGACATCTATTCTGAAGTTGAGAAGCTGCACCAGTCCTCTCCTTTTAATGAGATCATTGAAGTGGCCAACTATCCTATTATACCCGTGCAAATTGAAAAAGGTATCAAAGAATCCAAATTTAAACTCTTCAAAAGTGTGGTCAAAAAGTTCCGTGTGCCGGCATCTGTCGCCTTTGGCAACATGATCTATACCGGACACCAATCGCTCCTGCAGACCAGGCATGAGCATGAGCTCTGCTTCGATGAATGAAGTCGGGAGCCTTAGGGACTGTAAAATAATAACTTGCTCAGTCCCGATAGGGACGGCATGTGTATAGCCCATAGTATAGCCCTGGAAGGTCAACTATGGGTTGATTTTAGCAACAAAGAGAGTCCTGATAGGGACGGCATATGTCTAATAAGGCGCGTCAAAGACATATGCCGTCCCAAACACTTCTAACCACATGGAGCTACGGAGAGGACATCTCTTGCCTGTCCCTTTTAAAACAGATCACCCCACTGACTGCTTACAAAAAAGCGATGGGATCAATACACGACTTAACGACCTGTTCGGACCGTGTTGTCCATATCTTTTCTCCTGTCAAGTGCGGGGGCTCGCCCCCGCACTTCCATGTTAGAAGGCATAGATGACTTCGATTTCGAAGTCGGCATATTTATGCGGCCCGCCGAGCTTACGTGTTATCTCAGTACTAGTTTCAAATTCCAGTTCAATTGAGAGGTTGTCGGTAATGGCGTAGAGGGTATCAATTCTCCATCCATGGAAGTTAGCATTGCCTCTACGGGGGAAGTAGCCGATAAGCCCCCCTGAGCTACTGTAGACATCTCCCGAAGAGTCATAATTACTGTCAGAGTATGCATCGATTTGGTAAATTTCATAAAAGTTTTCATCTATGATGTTACCACGGCCAATACTACCTACATCAAAGTCTGGAATGGCTTGAGCTTGCACATAAATATATTCAATATCTACCATCCAATCTCCTTTCTTATTGACTTCTCCAATATAAAAACCTGCAAAAGCGCCGAGGTTTTCCCTTTTATGAGTAAATTTACTTTTATTGGCAGCCTGGTTGACCAGAAAACCTGCATACAATTGTGCAGGATATGTTTTACAAAAGATTTCAGGCGTTGAAAAGTTATATTCTGCTGTAATTTGCGAGTTTGCAAAAGCAGCTCCCCAAGGGTTGCGTGCGAAGCAGCGATTGACTCCAAATTTTCTCCAGTCGATAAAGGAGTACTTCAAATCCAATCCAGTGTCAAATACGTTCAGAAATCCGAATTCAGTGACCCATCCAAAGTGATTTTTGCGTTCGTCGATAACAAATGCACCTGTATTCCAATAGAAATCAGAAATTTCACCAATGGAAGTTGCATATTTTACTAACATACCATCAAAACGGGCCGTAAACTGAATTTCAGAATCGAATACGTCGCTTAGTTTACGTCTTCCGACTTCTATATCAAAACGGTTCTTGCCATCAGCCCATAAGTTATAGCCAATAAATGCTCTCTTCAAACTAAGAAGATTTTGTTCACCACTACCCTTGGCAGTTATACGAGTGTCTGAGTCGGCTCTAAAAACCCGTGATCCATCTCTATTGAAAATTGGAAATTTTTCACTACAGCCAAAACCTCGTTTAATACCGCAAGGATTGTCAAATTGAAGTTGAGCATTAGCCCAGGCATTTTCGTAAACGTATTTCAGTTTTAGATTGAATTCGACATCAAAGTCATTATGTGAAACTGGGAGTCCATCGATATCAACATAATGACCACCCCGCAAATTGCGGTATTTTTCATAAATATTCAAAGGAGTGACTACACCTTTAGAATTTTTTTGTTCAGCTCTACCGTTTTTATTAATGGTAACATTTCCAGGAGGAAGTTCTCTATAGCCTGAGCTGTAATCAGAACCCCCTTTATCTACAAATAAAACAACTCCTTTTTCACGAAGATTGGTATATTCAAAACGGACGTCACCGCTGATTTCCAGGTTTTTAGCTTTTTCTTTGACAGGAATGTTTTCCTTAGAATCAACAAATTCTCTTACACCTTGGTCGTCACGCGATCTTAATTCGCGGTTGAAAGTTGTTTCTTGTCCAACTCTTTGGCCATAGACAGCTATAAAAGTTAATGTGAATAAAGGAAATAGGTATCTAAAAAATCTCATGGAAACTCCGTTAAAGTAGAGGGAAAATAATTTTCAAAACGACAAAGTTTTAGCTTCTTCCATACTTAAAGTCAAGGTCAAAATAGTTCCAGGTATGTTGGGAAGGGGGTTGATGAAAACTAATCGCCTTGCAATGAGGGACTTATGAAGTGGCCGTTATTGACGCCCTAGAAGTAATAATTGTGTGAAATTTTTAGCCTTTAGTTCTGTCCATACTCGTAGGGTTTGGTGTATATACCCCATTTGAGGTCGGGGCGGGTGCCATCGACCCATTGCTTCCAATTAGACATGGGGTGGCCGTGTGTGCCGGTGTAGTCGACTCGCCACAGCTCCAGGCGGCCGGTACCGGGATTGACCACAAATGCAAATTCATCCTTTACCCAGTTTGTATCAGCGAAGATGATGGGACTCGGCATGCTGAATTCCAACTTCTGCACAACCTGGCTGATTTCCAGGTGTACATCATAAGAGTAAGAAGTCTTTTGACAATAGAGCAAAATCAGGGCTTTTGAGATTTCTCTGAGTTGGTAGGCGCTCAGGACATCAAAGGTGCGGTCCATGGAAATCTGATCGACTAGAGAGATGATGTCATCGATATCTCCTTCGTGAATATGGGGCAGCAGGATGAGGATTTTGTGGAGTCGGTCTTTCAATTCATAAGCAGGAAAGAGGGGTAGAGAGGAGTATAGGAGACTGTCGATCTGTTCGGTATTGAGGACAGTCTGGTTGCCATAACGAAGACCTCTGTCCTGCTCCATCTTTTCGACAATATAATCACGAAAGATGATAGAGCTCATGGGACCTGATAGACCGCCAAAGACTGCTTTAAAGCGAGGTTTAAAATTTTCCGGCACCTTGTCCAAAAGAGCCTGCACCAGGAAACGTATCATCTCATCGTTCAAAAAGATTTTATCAACGAACTGCTCTGCCGGCTTTACAAACAGGTCTCTTACCGATGTATAGGTGAATTCCTCGTTGGACCAGGCTTTATTAAAAGGGGCAAGGGAAGGCTTAAGGATAAAGGCATGGGTAGGAGACTGCATGAGCATGCCTGACCGTTTTCCTTTGATATATGGCTCAACCATTTTAGGGGGAAGGTGCTTTAAGGTATCGGCTAGAAAGACCAAAAGCTCCACCTCACTTTCAACCCACTTGGAAATCTCAAAAGGTTTTTCAGGGATCCTGTAATAGCAGCTCACTAAAGTGTTCATAGTGCCGCCTGAAGTATAAACCCAGGGTTTTTTCGCCACCTGGTCCATATGATTAAGCGGATCGCGGATCAAAGGCACGCGGTGGGCAACGGCCATCCGCTGTAATGCCGTTTCAAGGAATTCTTTTGTCTTGACGTGGTTAATAATGGCCGTCACAACTTCCGAGAGGTCTTTTTCGATATTTTCTTTTTCGAGCAGCGATGCCACCTGCGGTTCGGTCGCTACAAAAAAGGAAGCAAGGGCGTCAATGAAGTCATTCTGATTTTTGATTCTGGTCCATTGCGAGGTATTGCTTCGGCCATGCTTGTATACCAACCGGTAGCCTGCGGGGCTATCATCAAAGGGACCTGTAGTCACCTCGTGCAGGTCCGCATCGTAGACTTCCTGGAAATAATCTTTAAACAGCGACTGGTATAAGTTGTAAAGCGATTCGTAGAGGCTGACAAGGGCTTGTGCGCGCGCCTGGATTTCAACCTTTGTCTCCTGGATCATATAGAGTTCATTGGTCCGTCCTTGGTATTCTATCTTGCGCCAGGCGAGCTCTTTTTCAGTAGATGCACTGCGCATCTGCGATTCTAACGTTTTCACCTGTGTGTAGAGTATCTCGTATTGGTAATTATGTTCTTGCAGCTCGCTATTCAAATCATCGATTTTCCGTTGAATGATCTGGTAAATAAGCTGTCCGATCCCGCCCGGTTCGTTGGTCTGTAGTCCCAGGCTGGCATAGAGGTTCCACTGGGTGAATTCCAATTTGGTCTCGGAAAAAGAGGCCAGCGTAAATTCCCATGTTTTCAATAGGGCATTGTCGGCCAATGATTTAAAGGCATTGTAAGCGACATCCAACTGATAAAGGAAATGTGCGCACCGTTCACCAATACCTCCAAAACCTTTTTTGGAAGGGGCTAACTGCATGATCAAACTACTTTGGATCATGATGCGGGGACGGTTTTCATACTCATGGATTTGCTCTTCGGTTAAGTCCAACACTTTCAGCAGAACTTGCCTGATGAGTTGCTCAGCTGTCAGAATGCAAAAATGGGAATGGATGGCATTGACATGGATGATCGGTTCCACCCACTCCTTAACCTGAGCCGCTTTTTCACGAACAGTCATGCTTCCGGATAAGATCTCGGCGGCTTCAAAGGCGTTGATCAGTCCGGGAGAAAACCAAATTTCCGGAGTGATCCCGTCGCTCGAGATGTTAAGAAAGAGCGATTTTTTTAGATCGCCGCTTCCCCAGCTGACGCTGATGGGGACCGAGTACTCAATGCCGCCAAAAGTCCGCTTTAGCCTGCCTGTGGCTAGCATATCTGCCAAATCCTGAAGGAAAAGCTCAGGCTGCTCATCATGGACAACGATCGCCGGCGCGGTGGCAAAGCAAGATCCAACATTCTGCCGCAAATAGGCCAGCCACGAGGTCAAGACAGCCCGTCTTGTGTAGGCGTCTGAAAGGACAATTTGCGACGGTAACTGCAAAGTACTACGGATAGCATCCTCAGCAATTTTATTAGTCAGTGGGCGGGTCATTTTTTTGATCAGCCTGACCAATTCCTTATTTGTAAGCAAGGCCTCCATTACGGCTAAAATGTGCTCATTGCGTTTGGCGTCGTACTGCCGGTTGGGACCTAAAGAATAAAGCTCGTTCCTCATCTTCTCGATCAAGGAAGGGAGCATATCCATTTTGATTTCACCCTTGTCATCGATGATCAAATTGGCCAGCTCGCGAGTCCGTAGCATGTTGCGAACTGACGTCCCTTCCTGGATTTTCGAGCGATCGAGCCGTCGTGAAATCTCATCGTACTCTTCGAGCAGGAATCCGTTTGGTTTTCTTATTTGTTTTCTTGATAAAAGAGTAAACAGGCGTGAAAAAAATTGCGAATTATTTAGTGGGACTTTAACCACCTCTAAAATCTTGTCTATCGCTTTACGTACCACCAAAAATACTCTTTATTTTTTTAAGGACCATGACTGTAACTGATATAAATTTCATAAAAACTATTGGTAGTCTGTTGCCCTGATCTGACAATATATTCAACCGGGACATTAACCAATTGAGGGACGCCGCCATAATTTACACTTAAAAGATATTGTAAAAAACTATCATCAGGAAAGAGAATTGGACCTTGAGTGATGTCGCCGCCAGGAACATAAAAGCGAATGCCAAATTGATATATTCCGTATGGAACATTAAAACCGGTCGCTGTAAACGACACATTTCCGGAAGGTGGTGGATTAGCAAAAGGTACTGGACAAGTAGATTCTGCACCTGTAAAAGAAGAAACGCAACCCAAATTGGTAACCGATACACCATTGACTATTCCCGGTGCGTCCGATCTTCCGTTCGGAAAAGCAACAACTCCGTCGAATATGACTTCTGTTCCATTGGCAAAACTAGTCACAGCCTGACCATTACCAAGAAAGACAAACTCCAGCACCTTTCCACTAGTATCATAGAAGGGGGTGGCGCCGGTAGCACCGGTAGCTCCGGTTGCTCCCGTAAAACCCCTGCTTCCTGTCGTTCCTGACATGCCTGTTGCACCGGTAACTCCGGTGGATCCCGTCGCCCCCGACGCACCCGGTTTTCTTTCATTCAAACCATGCTTTCCCTTGGGACCTGTTTTCGATAATCCGGTAGGAGCTAATCCTGTCGTTCCCGTCAGGCTTATTCCTGAAGCTCCGCCGGCACCTCTTGGTCCATTGATACTTGGTCCGGTGGCTCCTGCAGGCCCCGGAGGACCAAAAGCGCCTGTCAACCCGGGCAACCCATTTTGTCCGGACATGCCATTGGCACCGTCTGCTCCATCAGGTCCGGCCAGACGTTTAAAATGGACAGAACTGTGGCTGCTGCCATGATGAGTGTTGCTGACGCTGCATAAAGTTGCAGATCCGATGACAGCTCCAATACCTACCAGACCGGCGCCAAGGAGCCGATTTTTGGTGATTATAGAAGGGGTCTCATTTTCCTCAATATCGAGCGGGTAGGGCTGGTAATATATTGCACCTTCCAATCCTGAATTTATCCTAAAGGAAACAACAAGCAAAAGCGCAATAAAGATCCGAATCATTGGGAATCCCTTCATATCATCCTTTAGGGGCTGTTTGGGCTATGAACATAGGTTTCAAAAGCAGAAATAGTTGTCTGACTACTTGCCGTTAAATTGAACTCCGGCAATTGTACAACATCAGCTCCCGAAGCATAGTCCGCCGATACAAGATAAGAGACTGAACCGGACATTGGTGCGGTTGAAATAACCAGGATACCGACTTCATAATAGCCATAGGGCACATTGGTGCCGGCAGCGATAAATGTCGGAGAAGAACCGGATGGAGGAGGTCCGCCCGTAGTAAGCTGAGTTGTATATACCGTTTGATCAGGAAAAATAATGACCGAATAATATGTAATGGTACCTCCCGATAGGGTTTCGGGGGTTTGTCCGCTATAGTTAAACACAAGGCTATTTCCGGTGGTGTCATAGACCAGAAAAGCTGAACCGGTAACTCCCGTGGGCCCCGTCAACCCGGTGACTCCGGTGACCCCGGTTCCCCCTGCCGCCCCTGTCGCACCTGTCACGCCGGTAGAACCCGTTTTTCCCGTTGCTCCCCTTAATCCGGTTGTCCCGATTGACCCTGTAGGCCCCGTTAATCCTGTTAATCCCGTTGCTCCGGTCGGACCGATAGGGCCTGTCGAACCCGTTATCCCTGTTTTCCCGGTCGCACCCATTCTGGTGGCGCCGGTAAGACCTGTGGGTCCTGTTGGCCCTATTATGAAGGCGCCTGTAGGACCGGTAGGACCGGTTAATCCCGTGGTTCCGTTGGGGCCATTGAATCCATCCTGACCGTTCTGTCCATTGTTACCGGGAGCGCCTGCCTGGCCTTGTACGAGTTTCTTACTATGGCTGCTGTGGGAGTTTTTGATGCAAGCAGCAGTGACACCGCCAACGAGGACTCCGATGGCAACCAGACCTGTGCCGATGAGGATCTTATCTTTGGTGATCATCGTCGAGTCTTCATTTTCAGGAGTTTTAATCCGTAAGTCGTATGTTTCGTAAAAATCGGCCTGGGCTGTA
>Ga0207010_1081_pt1 | contig 17746 bp, 16 predicted proteins | sample Alteio_BWMinCont_82_FD_153465 | JGI IMG/M metagenome (GOLD analysis project Ga0207010, IMG submission 153465) | Enriched cells from forest soil in Barre Woods Harvard Forest LTER site, Petersham, Massachusetts, United States -... | ecosystem: Environmental > Terrestrial > Soil > Temperate forest >...
GGAGGTGGCAGGTTAATTTATCCAAGGATTTTTATCTAAAAGTGTTTGTTCAATATCTTGAGCTTTTCATTCACTTCATCAGCTATGCCAAGCGCGGCTTCCAAGTTACCTGCAGGTTTATAATAAATGGTACCTTTCCCGAAATAAGAAGTGACAAACGAACGATTTTTTATAATAGTTCTTACACAGGCTTCTTTAGCTTTAGCAATAATTTTTTCTTCCTCTTTAACGTCTTTGCATTTCTGCAAAGCTTGTAATGTCTTATAAGCGATCTCAAGGCGTTGATCGGAAATTGTATTATCATAGTTTTTAGGGATAAATTTTCTGAATAAAGATAAAGCGCTGTATCCAAATTTACCAGTATACTTTTTCATACAAGAATTCTGAGTTAGAATATAGTCTGTTAATTTTCTTTGTTTCTCTGAAATTTTTTCTTCATTTTTAACTAGTTGTAATAGGTTACTATTTCTATAAGATAATATAAATTTCTTTTCTTCTTCTATAGATATTACTTTATTTTTGCTAAATACAGCCAAAACTTCTTTTAATTTATTTTCATCAATGTCTTGAGGGAATTGTAGGTGTCTATGTTCAAGGTCTTGCGAAAAATCATCACAATGATATTGTGAATGATTGCGGCCATTGTTTTGTAAAAAACTTATGTTCTGGATTGTATTAAGATCGCGGCTAGCCGCAATAGTTTCCCTCGTATAAGCGGGGGGTTTATAATAAACTGTTATAACATCTTTATGTAAACTGAAATTTGCTTTTTTGCATAATTGGGTAAATGCTTTCATGTATACTTCCTCGCACTTAGTGAAAGCAACCAATGTCTAAATTTTCGGCGACTAAACACTCATTAATTAATAAGATTAACATGCAAAAGTGTAACATTTTTAATCAAAAATGTCCAGCATTTGCTCAAAAAATGACGATTGGTATAATTTTACCTTAAATAATCAATGTGTTAGATAGAACCCTGTCGCAAAATTGTCTCTCTATGCATAAAATAATATAAATCATTTTATTGCCTTGCTGTTTTTTAATTGATGAATCTTTAATAATGTTTCAATATAGCCTAATTCAATCATTTTTTCACCCTGTTTTAAGTTTGAATTCAGCATTTTAAATTTAGTTAAATTTATATTCACTAATATATCAGCCGCCAGCCCATTTATTTTTGTTTTTGCAGACGATCCAATTAAAAGACTTTTGAAAAAAGTATCCATAAATCGTGGGAATTTATATTTATTTTTACTCCATCCTAATTTATACAATAAACATTGTTTGAAATTTAAAATAGGTGGAAAATCATATTGATGAGCATCATGCGGAATATTATTTAGCTCAATTGCAATAATTTTTGCATGAGCCCCTAAGAATTGCCGCATAATATCAACAGGTAAATTATTAAATAATCCGCCATCATAATGGATTTGATGGTTTATCACCATCGGGGGAATAAAACCAGGAATAGCAGCGCTTGCGCGCGTTTTTTCCCATAATATTCCATCACGATGCACGTCTTCGGTGCAATTTGAAATATTACTTGAGATACAAAAATAAGGAATCCATAAATCTTCAATCCGAACTTCTTTAAAAGCTTCTATCTGTGCTTCAGTAAATTTTTTTGCATTAAAAATAGAAATAATCGGCCAGGTTAAACTCTTCCAAGAAGTTGAACCTGTCGATTTTTTAACAATTCTAATAAATCGTGCATGGGCTTTTTTGTAAGATTCATTCAATGCAAAAGTGGCGCCTACAATTGCGCCAACACTGCAGCCGCCAATAAAATCAATTGGAATCGCATCTTCCCGTAATGCTTTGATTGCGCCCAAATGCGCAAAACCTCTTGTTCCACCGCCACTTAACACTAATCCAATAGGGTTGCCCAAAATAAAACGAAATAGTCGCTTAAAATGAGCGATTTTTGTGATATTAACATGATAATGCATATTAAAATTCATTAATTCTAGCCACAAATGGGTATTGCTGGGTCTTTTTAAAAACGGGGGATGAAATAAAATAAGTTCCAGTGTAAGAACATTTTCTTTTTGTAATTGTTTGATTAACTGTTGTAAATCGATATCAATTAATGGCTGAAATTGACCATCAGCTAAAATAGTTAACCTGTCTGTTATGGGCAAAGCCAACTCTGCCAACAAAGAATGTGGGGATTGAATTAAAAAAATAATTGTTTGTGAAAGATTCTTTGTTTTTTGCACATTTTCGATTTTTTCTTGTAATAGATTCTTATCCTGATGATCAGGATCCCATTCGGATATGACTAATAAATTTTTTTCTTTTTTTGCCTGTTCAGTAAACTTTTCAATAAATAGACGAACATCTATTTCCTGATTAGCAGGAATAATAGATAAATTTTTGTGACTCTCAGGCGTCGTTAGTTTTTGAATAATACTATGAGAACGATTGATCATAGGATGCAAGGTTTCAAATAAAATATTAGGAGAAAGATGACAAAGTTCAACAAAATCCTTGCTGCTCAAGCGATACAGGATACAGTCTTTGGTTGCGGTGACAGTAAAAGTACGCAGTTCATTGGTAAGTGCGCCAAGCTCGCCAACTGTTTCGCCTGGATAAATAGCGCTAATCATTTTTGTTTGATTATCTTTAAGCGGTATCAGCGTGGCTAATTTGCCTGTGGCTAATATATAAACAAATTCTGAAGGATCGCCTTGATTAAATAATATTTGTTCAGCGTTAAGATGAATAATTGTGAATTTAGGGATGAGTGTTTGCAAAGATTTTTTATCTAACGAAGAAAATAGTTTATGTCCTTCAAGAAATTTTTTGACATCTTGATCCATATCAATGCATCCTTGTATTTTTAAAAATCTTCTTAAAAGGAAACGCCTATGTCAGAAAGCCTAAATTGGATTGATTATATCATAATCTGTATATTTTTTCTTTCAACGCTAGTGGGTTTAATGCGTGGTTTAATGAGAGAATTAATAGCAATTTTGACCTGGGGGATAGCCCTATTAGGCGCTTCTTTGTTTGCATCCCCACTCGCTGAAAAAATCACAAGTATATTACATGTGAATGAAGCTCTTGCAACAGCTACGCAATCGATGGCTGTTGACCCGACAAAATATGTTTCTTTGATCGCATTAAGTATTAGTTTCATGTCAATATTTATTGGAATATTAATTATAGGGTCTGTTATTAATTATTTAATTAGTAGCGCCGTAGAATTAGCAGGTATCAGTATAGGGAATCGATTATTAGGCGCTATTTTTGGCTTATTGCGTGGGTTCTTAATTATTTTTGTTTTGATCTTTTTTGTTGAATTATCACCTTTATCAAAAGAAGCTGCTTGGACTGAGTCGCAATTTGTGCAAGCATTTCAAGGAATAATGACGCCATTGATGCAGTGGGTTAAACCTTTTTATCATGAAGAAGTTGCCACAATTGCATAAACTGCGGAACAGGCATTTGATGTAAAGTCTCTTGATCCATGAAAAGATTGAGCAGGCTATCAATTTTTGCGGGAGGAAAAAAGTGAGTGACATTATTTTTAAATTTTTCTAATAATAAGGGGATGCTTTCTGCGCGACGTTTTTGATGGCCTAAAGGATAATGTAGGGTTATTTTTTCTGAGCAACTACCATCTTTAAAATAAATTTGGATAGAATTAGCAATAGATCGCTTATTTTTATCTAAATAATCTGCACTAAAAGAAATATCTTCTTCTACTTGCATTTTATCGCGAAGAAAATCAAGACGTGGGTCATCGGCCATCGGTGAGTGGTAATAATCTGCTGTTAAATCACCGTATAATAAAGCTGTCGCTACCATATACTGTAAACAATGATCTCGATCAGCAAAGTTTGTTAAAGATCCTTTTTTATTAATAATGCGCATCGCAGATTCTTGAGTGGTTAATAAGATTTTTTCAATGTCATCTAGACGATTTTTAATTTGCTGATGCAGGGTGATGGCACATTCTACTGCGGTTTGTGCATGAAATTCAGCCGGATAAGAGATTTTAAATAAAATATTTTCGATGCAATAAGAAGATAATTCTTGAGCAATCACTAAAGGTTCGCCACGCAAAATAACATCGTTAAAACCATAAGTATGAGCAGATAGGGCTTGATTGTAACCCATTTCACCTAGTTTAACTAAAAGCGCGAGTCTAACTGCACGACTGGTTGCATCCGCTGCTGCCCAAGATTTTCGTGTACCAGTATTGGGTGCTTGTCGATAGGTTCTTAAAGCAGGGCCATCGATCAAACTCAGTGATAAAACCGCAATGATTGCTTCAAGATTGCCGCCAAATAATTGCATGGCAACTGCTGCAGAGGCAATTTTAACTAAAATCACATGATCAAATCCTAAGCGATTAAAGCTATGGTTTAATGCCAAGATTCCTTGAATTTCATAAGCTTTAATCATGGCTGTCAATACATCATGCATCAATAAAGGCGGTTGTTTTTCGCGTATTTTTTGCAAACTGACATATTCAGCAACTGCTAAAAGTGCGCCTAAATTATCAGAAGGATGCGCCCATTCTGCGGCAAGCCACGTGTCATTAAAGTCCAACCAACGAATTAAAGTGCCAATATTAAAAGCACCTTGCACTGGGTCTAATTTAAATTCTGTCCCCGGCACACTGACGCCGCAGTCAACTATCGTGTTAGGAACCAGTGGCCCTAATAATCTTGTGCAGTCAGGATATTTTAATGCAAGCATGGCACAGCCCAAAGCATCCATTAAACAATAACGTGCTGTAGAATAAGCAAGTTCACTATTGATTTTTTTATACAGTGTATAGTCTGCAATTGTTTTTAACGGCGGATCGATTAACATAAATTTAAATTCTCTGTTCTAAAGGAATAAATGCCTGTGGTGTCAAGCCGATATAATTTGCATCAGGTCTAATTAAGCGATTATCACTGCGTTGTTCGAGAATATGCGCACTCCAGCCCGCAAGACGTGCCATCACAAAAATAGGCGTAAAAAAATCAGTTGGAATACCGCAAAAATGATAAGCAGTTGCACTATAAAAATCTAAATTGGGAAATAAGTTTTTTTCATCTCGCATGATTTTTTCTATTTGTTCTGAAATTAAAAAAAGATCACCGTCGATCGCTTCTTTTGATAATTGTTGCGAATAGTTTTTTATAACATCAGAACGAGGATCGCAGGATCGATAAACCCGATGACCAAATCCCATGATTTTTTCCTTATTTTCTAGCATTTTTTTTACACCTTGTGCCGCTGCCAGAGGTGTTTTAAATTGGGAAATAAGTGCCATAGCTGCTTCATTGGCACCACCATGGAGTGGTCCTCTTAATGTGCCGATGCCAGAGACGATAGCAGAATAAAAATCAGCTAAAGTAGATGTGGTGATACGCGCTGCAAAAGTGGATGCATTAAATTCATGTTCAGCGTATAAAATCAATGAGACATTCATGGTTTTTGCAAACTCTTTTTTTGGGGTGTGTCCTGTTAATAAATGCAAAAAATGATTCGCTAAATAAATTTCATCGGTTTGAATTTCAATACGATTTTGTTGTTTTTGAAAATGATACCAATATAATAAAATGCCAGGCGTGATGGCCAATAAACGATTGGCAATAGCAGCAGAGGTATAGCCAGTTGTTTCAGGTTCAAGTGTGCCTAACATTGAAATACCCGTGCGTAACACATCCATTGGATGAGTATTTTGCGGAATTTTTTCTAGAACACTTTTTAGATTGTGCGGTAGCTCCCTTAAAGTCTGTAATTTTTTTAGATAAGCGGCTAATTCTATTTTATTCGGTAATTTTCCATAAATTAATAAATAAGCCACTTCTTCAAATTGGGTATATTCACTTAAATCATGAATATCATAGCCACGATAGGTCAAACCAACACCTGCTTTGCCGACAGTGGAGATTGCGGTATCACCAACAACAATGCCAGAAAGACCCTTTGATACTTCGCTCATTTTTCTTTTCCTTGTGAAAAAAGTTGATCGATTTTTTGTTCTTGTGTGTAATAATCCAATATTTTATAGAGTTCTTCTCGAGTTTGCATAGAGTCTATGACTTTTTTTTGTGAGCCTTGTTGTCGAATAGACTGGTAGATTTTTTCTGCTGCGTGATGCATGCTGCGTGCAGCACTTAACGGATAAAGAATCATTTTAACACCTGCTGTTGCTAATTCTTCTTTGGTAAATAAAGGCGTTACACCAAATTCTGTTATATTAGCTAATATAGGCACTTTGCAATGTTTAGAAATAATTTGATATTGATTAAGATCAGTTGCCCCTTCAAAAAAAATCATATCAGCACCTGCTTCAATATAATGATGAATACGATTCAGTGTGCTATTGAATCCTTCAATGGCTAGTGCATCAGTGCGTGCCATGATAATGAAGTTAGTATTGTCTCTTGCATCTAAAGCCGCTTTTAAGCGATCGACCATTTCTGTTATTGATGCAAGTTGTTTGTGTGGACGATGGCCGCAACGTTTTTCAACCACTTGATCTTCAATATGAACAGCAGCAGCACCTGCTTTAATTAATAACTTAATGCTGCGTGCAACTTGCAAGGCATTACCAAAACCCGTATCGATGTCTACCAATAAAGGAAGATCCACTCGATCGGTAATGCGCGAAACATCTATGAGCACATCATTTAAATTTATAATCCCTAAATCAGCCAAGCCATAAGAATAATTTGCAACACCTGCTCCTGATAAATAAATCGCTTTAAATCCAGCTTTTTTAGCTAAAAGAGCAGACATAGCATTAATTGTGCCGACAATTTGCAGAGGGGTTTCTGTTTGTAATGCTTGCCAAAAAAGAGTGCTTGGGCTTCCTTGCATTTGATTCTCCTATTTTTTCCTTCGAAAGATCATCACACTAAAATAGCCAATACCAGCTGAACCGATAGCCACAATGGGTAAGCCTACAAAAAAAGCTTTACCAAATTGTGGAATGAGTGAAGCAAATGAAGCAGACACTTTGATAATATCATGCAAATTCCAGGCAAAATCAGGTATTAAAATCGGCTTGATCGGCTCATTTAATATAAAAGCGCCGATCCAATAAGTAAAATAAGTAATTGGCAGTAAAGTAAGGGGATTGCTCACCCAAGAAACACCCAAGGCAATCGCAAGATTTGCGCGTATTAAAATAGACAAAGTAATTGCCATAATCGTTTGAAAAGGTATTAAGGGAATACAGGCCGTAAATAATCCTACTGCAACACCCCGTGCAATAGAAGCAGTATTGAGATGACAAAGATTGGGATAAGCCGATAAATAGCGATGTAATCCTTGATGATTTTTGTTTTCTTTAAACATTTCAACATCCATAATATTTTTTATGTGGGCATTATACAGTATTTATAGTCGTTTTTTTGCAAATAATTTTTTTTGTAGATGATTGATCTTAAAAGTGACTAATAATAACAAAATAATATTCAATAAAATAATAATTAATACAGGCAAATAAAATCCCATATTGAATGAAATTAAATATAAATATAAAGCAATTAGTAATAAAGCCCAAAGGCTAAAGCCAAGCATGGCAGCAAAAACAGCAAAGATCACCATCCAGATTAAACACTGGGAAGTCACGCGTACCTCTGCTTTGATTAAGCCTAGTATTTTAGTAAACCAGCCTTCAATTGACAAAGCACTAGCCACTAAATTCATAATCGCTTTGCCCAAACTAGGCTTTTTTTTACGTGGCATATTACCTTCCTTGGTAATTTTCTTATTCCGAACGATGATTGGAATTCTTTTTAGCGATCAATCCCAATATAAACCCAGAGACTGCAACGAGACCTAAAGTCTGTAAAGGTTTTTTATTGATGCTCTTGGACATTTTATTTTGTAATATAGCGGATCGACGTTTTACATTTCTCTTCACGTCTTTCGCAGCTAAAGACAAAGCACCTTTGACATGATGTATTTCATTGCGAAGAATGGTTCTTGCAGGTTTATATTTTGTTGTATGTTTTTGCATGATAATTCCTCCATGTTCTAAGTATTAGGAAAAATCTATTGCGCTCAATTTCTATTATACCTGCATCTGAACTTTAAGGGGGAAGAGTTATAATAGGCTGATTTTACTTTTAAATCATATTTTTTAGATTAAAATTAGTTCTTTTTAATTGTTTTAAATTAAAAAATAATCAGCCTGTGATTATATATTATTATTTTCCCTTATTTTATTCCAGGCTTCTACTTCTGCTTCTTTGTATTGAAAATTGAGTTGTTTCTGTGGGTGGGGTTGCTGGGGAGTTTGGATAATAATGATTAGGATTATCCTTACTTTTATCAAACATGCTCTTAAAACTTAATCTTCTACGGGTGGGAACTGGAGTGGGAGTCGGATTCTTTTCTTCTAATGTGTTGATGTCTTCTTGTAATTGGCAGATTTTATTTTTGACGAGTTCATCTGATTTTTCCAAAGAGTTATATAATGCAGACAGTGTTTTTTTCATGTCTTCTTGTTCTTTCTTCAAACTTCTTTTTTCGGTATCAAATAATTCTTTAGAAACGATAAATTCTCCCGCTTCTTTATAGGCAGAAATTGCAAAAAGTGCGCTTGTCCCTATTCCTAAAATAGCACTGGGTAATGAAAGTGCGAAAGTTGCGGGCACCTGGCAGAATTTTAAAAATTGAGAGGTAATTGAATAACCGGCCGCAAAACCAGATAAGCTTGCTTGAGAGATATCGACTGTTCGAAATAAACGAATATGGTTATTTTTGAAGGTATCCCAGTTTCTACTTAATTTAGCAAAATGTGTTTCATTTGGATTTTGCGTAGTTTTTACTGCTTTTTTTTCAAGGTCTGCCAAAGATTGCTTGCTCATAAATGAAGGCAATGTTTTTTTAGGAGTCTGTGAGAACTGTTGCTCTGCTATTTTTTCTGCTATTTTTACTAAAGAAGAGGAAGGTTCTAATGCAGGTGGGCTTATTACTTCTATAATAAAAGAAGTCTGCGCAAGGGGGGCAGGAGAGATCACTGATTGGAACAATGCTGTATCATCGTAAACGGCTTTAGGTGTTATTGCAGACAAAGGAGAGGCAGGTTCCAATTTAGGGATGTTAGGACTTTTTGTTTCTATATAAGAAACTTCGCTATTTGACAGTGGCGAGACTGGGTTTTTCGGACTAATAACAGGAGATAGCTGAGTAGGTTTTGCTGATGAATGCGAATGCACAGCGGGTGCGGAAAATCGTCTATTCAGTCTACCTAAATGCAAGGAGGGTGGTGTTTCTTTTTTTCGAATTTTTTTAATTTTAGCTGCTAAAGTATTTATTCTTGTTTTAGCTATGTTTTGTTGGTTTTGTATTTCTATTTTGTCTATGATAAACGATTGCTGGTTATATTTACGTTCTTTAGTGGCATGAAAAGTGGAAAAACCAAATAAAGCGCTTGTGCCTATTCCTAAAACAATGCTTGCAGGCGCGCTTACAACACCGCCTAAAGCAAGTAAATTAGTCGTAACAGCGCTACCAGCAAAATAACCAGAGATAGTGGATTGTATCATGCCTAAATTATCGTAGCGAGAGGCGGATAGATTTGTTTTAGGAGCAGGAGGAGTCTGTTCTTTTTTATCTATTGAAAGGGAAGTATTTTTTGCATTTTTAGTTTTTTTTCTTTTTGGATTTTCGGTCAATTCTTTTTTTTCTTCAATCGCTTCTTTTTTTTTTTGCAAATTATTTTTTATATTTAAATTTTTCTCATATTTTTTTAGATTTTGTTCACCTTCCATTTCTTTTATTTCAAGTAATAACCGTGTTTTTTCATCAAAAGATTTTTTATGAATAAATTCACTACTGCCTAAGAAAGAAGAAACGGAAGACAATAATCCGAAGAGACTGCCGATAGTAGGGCTGGTTGCATCAATTATTTTTGGGGCGACATTAAAATAATTTAATGCTTGTTGGGTTAAGATGCTACCTGCAAAATAATTCGATAATCCTGTTTGTACGGCCAATATTTTCCTAAAAACATAACTACGTTCTTCTTTTATTTTATCCAAACGAACTTTTAGGGTAGTTTTAAGAGTGGGGTGATCCTGTGCGCTTTTTACTTCAAGTTCTATATCAGCGCTGATTGGGGATGGTTTTTGTTCATCACTGGATGGGCTATCAGCTGTTTGGTTAGGAGAAGTTGTTTTTGATCCTATGTGATGGATAATAACAGTTACTTTTTTTTGTTCTATTTCTTCATTATCATCTGAGGAGCTGCTGTCGCTTTCATAACCCTCTCTTTCTTTTACTTTTAGTGTTTCCTTTGCGCTTGGGTGACTTGGGTTATTTGGATTATAGGTATAGCTATATGAATGGGATAATGAATCATTTTTTAAGTTTAATGCTTTTTCAGAAGCATTTTTTTTGCTGGGTGATGATCGCTGTCTCATCTTTTCCTCGCTTGTTTAAAGTTAAACAAAAAAATAAGTAATTGATCTAGTTATTGTGATTTTTATCATATATATAAAATATTAAGGAATTATTAAGAGATTAAAAATAATTCTTAATAAATAAAATGTTATATTTTTAGTACAATATGTTATAATTGTTTTATAATAAAATTATAAAATTATAAAGTTAATTGGTTGTATGTTTATGAAAGAATGATGGTTTTTTATTAATAAATAGAGTTAAGTTATTGTTTTATTAAACGAGGAAAGTTATGCAGTCTCAACTTGATGAAGATAAAGATGAATATGAAGATGAATATAAAGTTGGATATGATACAGATGATGAAGGAGAAGGAGGCTTTCTAAAAATTAAGTCTAGTTCTTCTTTAGGAAAAAACAGTGCCAGTTTTAAAAGTCATGCTCTTCTTTCAACATTAGAAAATCGAGAAAAAATTGCTTTAAAAATCCAACAAGCTGTTATTAGAAGCAAATTTTCTAATCAAAATCCTGATTCATGTCAAAAATTAGAAAATAATATCGCTATACTCATTGCATCAGGCAGACAAGGTGATTTTGCTGAGGCTCTTTCTTTGTTGCATCTTGTACGAGATAAAAATCGTGGGATAGATTCACAATTTATTACCTATGACGCTCTTGTTGAAGAAAGTGAAAATAAAGAAGAGAGAAATCTAGCAGAAAAAAAACCCATTATTTTTTTGCGAGATGCACGAAAACAACCTTCATTAGAAGATAGAAAAAAAGATAAAAGTTATTCACACACTTATTATGAAGGCTGGGCTGGGATTGGACTATCTTTTATAAGTGCTGCAAAAGAAATGATTGAGGTAGAGGAAGTAAAAGAACAAACCAAGGACAATATAGGTCAGTATCTCAAAAATCTTGCGATTACTTTTTTCGATCAAGTCAAAAAATCTAAAAATCCAAAACTAGTTTATCTTGTTATGATTAATAAACTTGTTAGTCGATTGGCTACAGATCTTGATATAGATGAAGAAATAGTAAGAGAACGTTTGCGAATAGCAAGAGAATTTACTAATTTTGATCAGTCTAGTTTAATTATGGCGACACTTACACAATACAAAAATATGAAAGTGGCAACGACTACCACTACCGCGGAAGAAAAAACTAAAACATTTGAAGGGATAGATATTTTTATGCCAGTCGCAGGTAAGGTTGATTCTGGATTAGAAGGAGACTATAAAAAGATCAAAATCTGGGATGGACAGTCAGATATTGGAGTAAAATGGTTTGATAGACAGCCAGAAGATGGATTTATTAAAAAACTTATTCAAAAACATATTGATCAAATCCAGGCTAAGCAAATACCTACTCAGTTGAGAAAAATCTTGGTGGGTGCTAGAAATTTAGCACAAGTGACATCATACATGAGAGAGGAAAAGGAAGAAGAATTTACTCCAATAAGTAATTTTTATCGTTTCGGGCATCCTGCTGACCCTAAAAATAAAGAAACATTAAAGCATGTGCTTGCTCAATTGCATATATTAACTGAAGCGGAAACATTAAATATTCATTCATTAATAAATATTTTTTTAGGAAAACTAGATGAAGCTAATGTAAATGCGCAAATGAAACCAGAGAAGGAAAAATCTGTTTCTCCAGCGAAAGACGAAGTAACTTGGCACTATTCTAATACACCTCTTCAAGCAACAGGGATGCTGGCTCCTGGTAGTTCCTCGAGTGTTGCTTCATCAAATTTAATGGATGTTCTTGCAGTTCTTGAAAAAAATGAAGAAAATTCTGATAAAACTAAAAATCATAAAAAAGCTTTGCAAGAAATGGTAAGCGAATATAAAAAATTGATACCTGTTAGAGAGACATTAGCTTTTGAACCGCACATGGATTTTTTATTGAATGAAGCTATTTTTTCCTATAAAAGACGACATAATTTACATTTAGCTGCTTTAGAATGTTATATGTTTTTTTTAAAGAGTATTATTCAATTAGCTGAAGCAAAGACTCCAGATGAAAAAGCCAAGGTTAAAAGAGAGCTTGCATATTTTATTTGTTGTATGAGTGGTAAGGATAGAACAGGTGCTTTAGCAGAATATATTGGAATGTTTGCAAAGTTATATCATATAGAAGGTAAAGTTCCTTCTGTGGATTTTATGAAAGAATCTTCGTGGAGTCAAAATGCAAAAGAAGTATGCCGGGTCACATTAGACAGTGCGCAATCTTCAACTTATGCTGGGTTACCGGGTTGTTCTCCATTTAGTTATGGAACATTAGGCAGTTCAAAAACTGGAGAATCCTCAGGTATGTCTGCTGCTGATATGCCCACTTTAAATGAAGAAACTTCTGGTCATAATAAAACACCGCAGAAACTTCCCAAGACTACTCGTAGCATAGTATTAGGTGTATTAGCGGTAATAGTTGGTTTAGGATTATTAGCCACAGGCATAGGTGCAGCATTTGGTGTGGGAGTATTAGTGGCGGCAGCAGTTAGTGCGATGTCAACGCTGCATATTTCTGGCTCTATTTTATTGGGGACATCGATTGTGGTCGGGGCTGGGGCGATAGGAGGAGGAGGATATAAGTATTATAAAAATACTGACTTGCGTAAAACACCATCTTCTTCAAAATATAACTATAAAACTATTCTTGCCATTGCTGCAATTGCAATAGGAATAGGATTGTGTGCTACTGGAATAGGTGCATTTGCAGGAATACCCCTACTTGCAACTACAGCTGCACTAGTAGCAGCTACTGGTACTGCTGCAGGGATTATAACAGGAGCGGTTATGCTATTAGGAGGATTAGGGGTATTGAATAGTAAGTTAAAACTAAGACGAAAGATTAGTCAGGTTGCAGAAGCATTTGATATAGAGCTCGAGACTGTCAGTAAAAGACAGTCATCACAGAAAGTTAGGAGAAGTAATTCATTATCAGTATTATTATTACCAAGTGAAAAATTGGATAGTGGTGATGATGATCACGACAAAGATTGGAAGGATGTTTCTTCTCCTTCTCCTTCGCGCTTAGGTGTATTTCATTATCCTTCTCCCACCACCACTGTTGTTACAGGCACAGATGATAATGCAGTCGCCACTATCTCACCAAAGAAGCCATCTACTCCCGTTGGGTAAAGATGCATGAAAATTTTATTGAGCACTTGCAGTTTGTCATAATCCGATTTGACAAAGAATTGTTATTAGTCAATGTGTCATTTCTGAAATTTTATGTAGAAAATTAGAGGGTCAAGTCTGTACAATTGATATTTCCATCAAGCGTTTTTTTTGGGATAGTGATATATCAATTATCCAGACTTGAGGTGAACCCTTTCTTTAGACAGTTTTTAGTAAAAATTAAGAGAGTATAGGTTGCTCCGGTTTATTTAAAATTAATTCATAAACATTACTACTACTGTTTTTGCTTTTACTACTAAAATATATTTTTGCTGGTGTCTCATAATTTAAGCTTTGATGATAACGCTCAAAATTATAAAAGTGAATATATTTTTTAATTCCTTTCTCCAATTCATCTATGTCGTCATATTCGTTCAGGAAAATAGCTTCATATTTAATCGCTCGCCAAAATCGCTCAATATAAACATTATCAATGCAACGACCTTTGCCATCCATGCTAATTTTAATTCCTACTTTAATTAACGCGTTTTTCCAAAATTCACTTGTGAATTGTGATCCTTGGTCACTATTAATTATTTCAGGTTTAACTGTTTTTAAAGATTTTTTCAATGCTTTTAGGCAGCCTTCCGTTGATAATGTTTTTGAAACGGCCCATCCCACAATATAGCGGCTAAAAACATCAATGAGAGCAACTAAATAAACAAACCCTTTTCCAAGTTTTATGTACGTGATATCAACCATCCACACTTGGTTAACCCTATCAATGCTAAGACCACGTAACAAATAAGGGAAAATAGCGTTTCCTGGCGATTTTAAGCTTGTTTTAGGCTTTGGATATAGAGCCTCTATGCCCATCAGGCTCATTAATCGTTTAACGCGTTTACGATTAACATTAGATTGATAGACAACCTGCAGTTCTTTGGTAATTCTGCGATAACCGTAAAAAGGGCGTTTCAACCAAATATCCCGTATTAAATTCATCAGAAAAATATCGTTTTCTTCAAGATGAACAGGTTTGTAATACAGGGTTGAACGATTAACGTATAATAACTGACAACGCCTTGTTTTGCTAATATCAGGGTGCTCTAAAAGCGCTGCAGCAATACGCGTTTTCATGGCTATTCCCCGACAATTTTTTTTAGGAATTCAAGCTCCGTTGCTTGTTTGCCTATCTGTTCATAAAGCTTGGCTTTTTCTCGTTCCCAAGAGGCTTCCTTGTCCATTTTTATTTCGCCAAATACTTTACTACCATGGTTCTTTAGTTGTTCTTTCCAACGATGAACTAAACTTTGGGCAACCCCATATTTCTGACAGATATCAGCTAGTGGCTTTCCGCTTAGCGCTTCAAATGCTACTTTAAACTTAAGTGCAGGACTGTGTTTTTTACGCATACTGGCTCCTTCGTTTGGGCTAGTATACTCTCTTAGCTGCCTGTCTAAAAAGTGGGGGTCATTTCACATGTGGCGATTAGACTTCCATCAGGTGAGTTATACGATGGTGGTATAGGTGTACATGATGAAAATGAACATGTTCCTAAATTCATGATTGAAGATATGCTAAATTATGATGAAAAGCTTTTAGACAAATGGTCGTATGGCTTGGATCGGACTTACCCACGATTTTGTCCAAATTTCGACCGATCTTTGGTCGAGAATATCATTAATACAAAGCTTGCGGCTTTGTTTAAACTAATCGGGTCTTCGACCCTGTTGTAACAATAACTCGTAGGAGTTAGCTTGATGAAAATAGCATTGGAAACAAAACGCCTCATTCTTAAGTTCTTAGACTCATCAGACCTTGAGAATTTAATTGCATTGCGCGCAGACCCCGATGTCATGAAATACATCGGTGATGGCTCAGTACATACAGCAGAACAAGTGAAAAAATTTCTATTAACCGATGCCATCCCCTATCAAGAAAAACACGGTACAGGTTTTTTTGCGGTATTTGAAAAAGAATTCGGTCATTTCATCGGTCAAGCTGGACTATTTCATATGGGATTTTATGATAAACAACCTGATATTGAACTTGCCTATCGTTTACATAAAAAATACTGGGGTAGGGGTTATGCGACAGAATTAGCGAAAGCACTTATACATTGGGGTTTTGAGCATTTAGACATTCCTAAAATAGTTGCGGGAGCAGAACTTGAAAATATAGCTTCACAAAAAGTATTAATCAAAGCCGGTTTTAATTGCAAAGGTCAACAAAAATGGTGGAATGGTAGAGAAATGTTTTATTATGAAATTTATAATAATGATTCGATCAAATTAGCTCCCTACGACAAGCAATGGCCAATATTGGCAGAACAAGAAATAAAAAATCTTTACGCTATTTTACCGCATCAACACATCATTGATATTCAGCACGTAGGAAGCACCGCCATACCTAACATGCTTGCAAAACCTATTATTGATATCCAAATAGCCGTTGATTCACTTCCTGCAATAAAACAAGCAGCTATTGCTATACTAAAAACTCAAGGATACGTTTACTGGGAAGAAGACCCTGATCCTGAGAAAATGTTTTTCGTGAAAGGCATGCCTCCATATGGTGAAAAACGAACGCATCACATCCATATTATCGAACCAAAAGCGGATCGTTGGAAAAGTAGAATTATATTTCGAGATTATTTAATTAAACATCCGGAAGCAGCGCATGAATATGAACAATTAAAAATGAAACTTGCAGAAGAGCATACACATAATCGTGAGCAATATACTGATGCAAAAACTAAATTCATAAATACTATTTTAGATAAAGCCAGAAAAAAATAATCTAGGGAGATTTATGTATAAAATAATCGTTGATCACAATCCTAATGAGGCAGACAATGCGATGGTAAAGGAAGGTCTTGTTTCTTTTAATGAAAGTATTACAGGTGAGCCACGTGACAAAGAGTTTTCAATTTTCTTAAAAAATGATTCCGATAAAATTTTTGGCGGTTTACGAGCGTTTTTTGATACAGAATCAATTTATATTGAGACATTTTGGGTCGATGAAAAACTCAGGAATCAGGGTTGGGGTACAAAGTTACTTTATGCAGCAGAACAAGAAGCGATTAAAAATGGTTGCGTTTTTTCTTTACTAGATACCTGGAGTTTTCAAGCAGAAGAATTTTATTTGAAAAATGGCTACGAACAGATAGGTGAAATAAAAAATTATTGGTACCATCATTCAAAAATATTTCTTAGAAAACGGCTGAAAGAGTGAATCAATCAATGAATTATCATCCACTCAAAAACGATTTATACCCTCTATTAAAACTGGCGATCCCGCTTGCTTTAACAGGTATCGTCGGTGCATCGACTGGCTTTTTTCAAACGATGTTTTTAGCAAAATTAGGCTCAGAGATATTAGCTGCTGGTGCGTTAGTCGGCTGGTTGTATGCTACATTTGCAGTCATTGTATTTGGTACTTTGGGTTCTATCAACATATTGGTCTCTCACAAACATGGCGCTAATGATCAAATCGGCATATCGTTAATTGCGCGTGATGGATTATTGTTAAGCCTATTAATGAGTATTCCAGCATTTTTTTTATTTTGGAATATGTCACCTATCTTCCTAATATTTGGACAAAGTCCATCTGTTGTATTTCTTTCTGAATCCTACTTACATGCTTTGGCATGGGGAATACTACCCAACTTTATTTCGATTTCAATTTTTGAATTCATCATAGGGTTAGGTCATACAAGAATTATCGTGTATTTCACTGTATTTGGCGTTTCATTAATCATATTTTTTAGTTACGCATTGATTTTTGGTGCATTTGGATTTCCCGCTTTAGGGATTGCAGGCGCAGGCTGGGGAATGACAATTAGTTACTGGATAATAGCCATAGTCATCAGCGTCTTTGTTTTAACCTACAAAGATTATAAACAGTATTTTCTTTTTATTTTTAATAAGAATAAACCTTCTTATTTATGGGAATTATTAAAAGTAGGGTTCCCTATCGGCGCTATGTATTGTTTTGAAGTGGGGTTTTTCTTTGCATTAACATTAGTAATGGGATTATTAGGAAACCAATTATTGGCTGCTAATCAAATAGTCATGCAATATCTATGTATACTGATGTCAATTATCTTTTCTATTGCTCAGGCTATTACCGTTCGCATGGGGCACTTACTCGGTGCAAAAGAGGTTAATTTAGCTAAACGTACAGGTTATACCGGTACAATAATATCGGCAATTTTCATGGGAATCATTGCCATTGTTTTTTGGGTGT
>Ga0207010_1082_pt1 | contig 17712 bp, 14 predicted proteins | sample Alteio_BWMinCont_82_FD_153465 | JGI IMG/M metagenome (GOLD analysis project Ga0207010, IMG submission 153465) | Enriched cells from forest soil in Barre Woods Harvard Forest LTER site, Petersham, Massachusetts, United States -... | ecosystem: Environmental > Terrestrial > Soil > Temperate forest >...
CGAAAATCTACAACTGACGGGTACGCCGATTAAATTAATCAGTGCACTGGATTTATCAACTTGGTCAGATAGATTAGATGCTCGTAGTATAATACCTCAAGTTCTGCGCTGGTTGATAAGAGCTTCTCTTGGCTCAGACGCTCATTTAAACTTTCCTTCGGAGGAAAGTACTCAAATGCCAGGGTGGGATGGCACTTGTTATGCAAAAAAAGAACATGAATTTGTTCCTATTGGTCATTCGTATTGGGAATTTGGAGTTGATCTAAAAATTAGAGATAAAGCTAATAAAGATTATCAAAAACGCCTTAATGCCATGGATAAGACAGAGCGTATGAATGCCGTATACATTTTCGTCACGCCTCGAAGATGGTCTCAAAAGGACAAGTGGATTAAAGAAAAAAAAGCAAATAATGAATGGAAAGACGTTCGAGTTATCGATGCTGATAGGCTGGAGCATTGGCTTGAACTATGTCCCGCCGTTGGGTGCTGGATAGCTACTCATATTGGTAAAAGACCCGTAGGTATCAGGAATCTTGAGGACGTTTGGAAAGAATGGTCAATGTCAACCAGTCCTCCAATAAGCAAAGATTTAGTTTTGGCAGGACGTGATCACGAATCTGCACAAGTACATAAGTGGTTAACAAGCCCGGAATCAATTAAAATTGTTTCTGCTGAATCGCATGAAGAGGCTATTGGATTTTTATTAAGTTCTATTAGTTTGTTTCCAGAACAACATGTAGATTTATTTCTTGCTAGATGCTTAGTCGTTGAAACTTCAGATCAGGCACGCACACTCGCTCAAGGTCCAAATGCATTAATTTTAATCTTACAATCTCCTGAACCAGGGTTAATAGCTACAATCCTTCAGGGGGGTCATCATGTTTACATCACAACAACAAAGAATAACACGCAAAGCGATGGCTTCATTAATCTTCCGCGCGCTTCCCATGCTTTTTTTGAAGATGCACTAATATTGATGGGATTGCAAAAAGAGGAAGCCTACGATATTACAATTAAAACTAGTCGTAGCCTACTAGTTTTTCGTCGTCTTTTCCCAATCATCCAAGGACTAAACAATCCTATTTGGGCGAATACACAAGATGCTATTAAGTTAATTCCTGCCCTTTTGGTTGGGGGATGGGATGAAAATTATCAAGGCGATTTAGAGATCCTTCAGCTACTTGCGGATAAAACCTACAATTCCTTCGCTGGGGATATTAGGCATCTGCTTAATATGCCAGATAGTCCTCTCAAAAAAGTCGGAACACAAATTACCATAAAGGCGCCAAAAGATGCTTGGCAATTATTAGCGCAGTTTATAAGTTCCTTTAACTTAAAAACATTTAAAAATATTGCATTACAGGTGCTGGGTGAAAAAGATCCATTTTCTGAGATATCTGATAAACCATTATTGCATATACAAAATCCAAAATACTCTGACGCTCTAAAAAATGGAATTGCCGAAACTTTAACATTATTAGCAGTGTACCCAGAGTTGCTTATAGATGTATCTAATGCTTCCGATTACCCACGATTAATTACATCTACTCTCCTTAACGATGCTGATTCTCATTATTGGTGTTCAATTTCTTCACTGCTACCTAAATTGGCTGAATCAGCACCCGAAGAGTTTTTAGATGCCGTTGAAAACTCTCTAAATTCTTCAGACAAACCAATTGCTGCTTTATTCAGTTGCCGTAAAGACAAGTCTTTTGGTACGACCTATAGCGCAAGGCTTCTTTGGGCATTAGAAATTTTAGCATGGAGCTCTAAGTACATCACTCGCACATCAGAATTATTGCTTGCTTTAACAAATATTGATCAAAAAGAAAATACAGGAAATCGACCCATTGTTAGCCTAAGAAATATTTTTTTAGTATGGTCTCCACAAACTCATGTATCTTTGAAAGAAAGATTAAAAATCTTAGATAAATTAATAGAATTAGATGAGTTAGCTTCATGGGAATTATTATTTGAACTACTACCTCATCACGGTGAAACAATGGTTCCCTCGCAACAGCCTCGATGGCAACATTTTAAAGAGGACAAAACAGAACATCTCTCATATCATATTATGTCTCAATCCATTGAATTTATTAGCGATAGAATATTAAAACTCGCAAATAAAAACACAGTTCGTTGGAAAAGAATTATAAACTCATTTGCAGATTTATCCAAATCTTGTCGTAAACAAGCGATTGAACAATTATCGATACTAGTTTCACATTTAAGCAATGATCAAGAACGTTTTGACTTGTGGGAAGCTATTCGAAAGATTCTGCATCATCACCGTGAATTTATTACACAGGAATGGGCTCTACCAGCCGATGAACTAGATGATCTGGAAAAAATTTATAATAGTCTTGAGCCTAAGGACAAAATTCTAAAAATTAGTTGGCTGTTTTCATGGGGAGGAGTAGAAATACCTAATCCAACGATAAATGGTAGTCAATCCGATGAAATTGTTGCTGATAAGTTAAGACAAACAGCTATAAAACAATTAGTCGACGAAGATGGAATTAACGCTATTATCCTATTAACACGAGATAAAGCCAGAGTTAGAGGTGCTTTAGTAGGAACCTCCGTTGCAGATGCTATAAACGATGAGAATTTAAAAATTGATTTAATAAATAATATTCTTCAAAATAAAGATGCTGACAATAATGACTTATTGAAAGGTTTATTTGAGGCCTCTTTTCAAAAGCATGGATCATTTGAGATTCAAATACATGTACAGAGAGCTCGAACTGAATGTTGGGATACTGAGATAGTTCTTCGATTTTTTCTTACCCTCCCATGCGACATGCAAATATGGAATATAATATCCGATTTCGATAAAGAAATTGAAAAAAAATATTGGTTAAAAGTTGAAGTTTATCGATTCAGACCGAATAAAAATGAAGTTAATTTTGTTTTAGACAAGTTGATGTATTCTAAAAGGTACACTGATGCTATTCACTTAATAAGTTGTTATCATAAAAACGTTTCAGTTAGCTTATTAATGGAAGTCTTGACTGAGGCTGTTTCATCATTTCCTGATTCAGATAATATAAATAATAATTGGTATATGCTTTACCAAGATGTTCGGCAAATATTCGCCTATCTGAGCACGCTTTCTGATATCGATCTGGATAAGCTTGCAATTCTAGAATGGAAATATTTACCAATTTTACAATATTTGAACAATTACCGTTCTGCTGCTCTACACAAGAAAATATCCTTAGACCCTCATTTTTTTGTAGAAGTTCTTTCAACTGTGTTCGATTCAGAAAATATTAACAAAAATATTTCGGATGAAGCGTATAAAAACAGAGCTAGACAAGCCAAGACAGTATATCATTTATTACATTCGTGGCGAATATTGCCGGGTCAACAAAAGGCGAATCTGGACACTCTTTTCTTAGCAAAATGGGTTGACGAGGCAAGAAAAATTTCTCGAAAAAATAATCTTGGAGAAATAGGAGATAAATACATTGGGCGTATTTTAGCTTTTTCTCCGGTAGATGAAGATGGGGTTTGGCCTCAAAAAACTATTAGGGAAATAATCGATAATTGCCGGAGTCGTGATCTTGAATCGGGTATTCTTATTGGATTGATTGATCAACGAGGGGTTACAACAAGAGCTTTAGATGACGGCGGGCTTCAAGAATATCAATTAGCATCTCTACACGAAACTTGGGCTGATCAAATTAAAATTGACTGGCCTAGAACCTCTTCTTTTCTAAGGAAAGTGGGAGATGTATTTAAAAGAGAAGGTAAACTACACGATCTAGACGTCTCATTAAATGATTTGTAAGATTACGTCGCGTTTTTCAAAATGGAAATGGAATATAAACCTGAATGATTCAAAATTAATAATGTCGGATTTATAATTGAAGTACCCACTTGACTATTTTGGGTACCTGTGTTACATATAGGATATGACTCACTCTAAATACGTTGCTATAATTCAAGTTTTTATAGAAACGCCAGTTTTCACTGCTTCTGAAGCTCGAGCGGCTGGTATTCCTTCTCGAATGCTCGCGCATTTTTGCAAAAAAGGCGTAATAGAACGAGTAACTCGTGGCGTTTACAAAGGTTCTGAAGCAAAGATGGAAATCGATTTCCAATGGGAAGATTTGGCTTTAATGGCAATGGGCATTCCCAATGGGGTAATCTGCTTGATCTCAGCGCTCTGTTATTACGGTCTTACTGATCAAATAATGCGGCAGTTTTGGATTGCAATTCCTCATGCATCAAAAAGTCCCCAAAGACCTAAAACGCGAATCATTCGCATGCGAAATATTGAACTTGGGCAAACAGAAATTCAATTCGGAACAGCCCATCTTAAAATTTTTGATAAAGAAAGAACAGTGGTCGATTCCTTTCGGTATTTAAGCAAAGAAATAGCCATTAAGGCATTACAAGCCTACCTTCGTCAAACTGGTTCTGCCAAACCCGATCTAAATAAGCTTCTGAAGTATTCTAAGGCGCTTCGAGTCGACATTCACCCCTTCATTATGGCACTCACAACATGAGCAATTCATTAAAACAATCCATGAAACAACGTCTTAAGTCTGTTGCGAAAGAACGCGATCTTACTTTTGATGAAATTTGGCATAATTTGATTCTAGAACGGTTCTTAGCCCGTCTCTGCCAATCTAAGTATAAGGGCAACTTCATTCTTAAAGGAGGAACTCTTCTCGCTCGATACATTCCCATCGGGCGTGAAACAAAAGATTTAGATTTCTTAGTTGATAAACTGCAAAATACAGAAGAGTTCTTGAGTAAAGCCTTTGATCACATTTGTAGCGTTCATCTCGAAGATGGATTTGAATTTGAAAAAGTGAAAATCGGCAAACTTGCACATCCTCACATGGACTATACAGGCATTGAGGTGCTACTTTTAGCAAAGCTAGGTGGGCCGCAAACTTATATTCAGATTGATCTAGGCTTTGGGGATATAGTGGAGGCTATTGACTATTCAATGGATTTAACATCAACATCGAAAGGCCCACTTTTTGAAAGTAAAATTCAAGTTCGCTCGTATCCAAAAGAGTTTATTTTTGCAGAGAAACTTGAATCAGTAGTTCATCGCGGCATGGGTAACACCAGAATGAAGGATTTCCACGATCTCCACTCTCTCATCTCTTTAGAGAAATGCTTAGATCCCGCGTACACTGACAAGGTCGTGACGACAGTTTTTAACCATAGACAAACTCAGCTGAAATTACCTTTAAAGCTTGATGTGGAATTTATAGAGATCTTGCAACCATTATGGCGGGAATATCAAAAGGATCTTCCAAAGAATCAGGTTACGATTAAACCCCCAGACTTAATTCAGGATGTGATTTCTTTCATCAATTCTTGGCTGAAGAAAAATACACAACTATGCACTTTTGAATAAAGAGATCGATTATGAAAAAATGGTTTATCGCTGACACTCACTTCTCCCACACCAATATCATAAGATACGCAAGTCGTCCCTATACAAATGTTGAAGAGATGAATCGAAATCTCATTAATAATTGGAATCAAAGCGTAAGTAAGGATGATCAAGTCTTTTTTCTTGGAGATTTCGGATTAGGAGATGTCGATCATCTTCACTCTATTTGCTCACAACTCAATGGTCAAAAAATTTGCATTCGCGGCAACCACGATCGAAATGCAAGCTGGATGACTCGAGTCGGATTCAGTCTTGTTTTGGAGTCAGCCTTTTTAAAAATAGGCCGACATCTTGTTGAACTTATCCATATCCCAACAGAGCAAGCACCGGCTCATTTTCAATTGCATGGTCATGTCCACGATAAAAGGCCTAGGAAGATCATATCCAATCAACTCAATCTTTGTGTTGAGGTTTGGGATTACAAACCTGTCGCTGAAAAAACTATTCTTAGTCTTTTGGATAAAGCATCAAAAAATGAAATCAGTTGTGAAGTGCCTAAAGGCGATCTTTTGAGTTAAGTAAATCACCAAATCAAGAATTCACGATTTGGTGACGTATTTTTCAAGATCAAGCCCGTCACCAAATCCAGAATTCTCTAGTTTATCCCATAGGATGATAGAAATGTCGGCATTTTTACCTTTCTGTAGACATTTTTATCATTGAGAGCCATCTCGAACTGTTCACTAAAACGCACTGTTCAATATAAATTGAACAGCTCAAATTCAGACAAAATCCGTGGACCACTGGCGGACCAAATAGGGGCAGCAAGCCACGTTAAACCACCTCAAATTGACATGGACGAAAAGGCGGTTTTGTCTGTATAGTGGTTGCAGTCAGCTACTGTAGATTGCGGTAGTTTAAGAAGAGGGTACGGACTCATAACCCGCTGGTCGCTGGTTCAAGTCCAGCTTGCCCCACTTTTTCACCATCACTTGTGAGCATGTTTTAGCTTGATCTAATATCAATGATCAAGTTTAATCTTGTCCTCGCGGTGCAATGGCGGTGCAACGAAAAACAATCTTAACAAGCACCATCCAACCGCTCAAACAACAATAACAAAAGGTTTGGGCTATGGCATCAATACAAAAACGTAAGAACAAGAATGGAACCAGCCACTGGCGAGCTGTCGTTCGCATTAAGGGCTATCCTACAGTCTGCAATCACTTTGATCGCAAGCAAGAGGCAGAAGATTGGGCTGTCGGCATTGAAAGAGAGATCAAACAGGGCAAATATAATTTTGACCGTCACAAAGATCAAAAAACCTTTAGCCAATTGATCGATCGTTATCTGAGCGATGGTGCTTTAGAGCATATCCGTTCCGCTGAGGATGTCACCTACCATCTGAACTATTGGAAATCAAGAATCGGTGATTATGCTCTCATTCATCTTACTTCTGAATTTATTGGGCAAGAGCGTCAGCATCTAGCCAATGTCCCTACCAATAAAAATCTTAAGAGATCCCCAGCGACGGTCAATAGATATATTGCCAGTCTCTCAGCGCTTTTTAGCCATTCTGTCCGTCTGCAATGGATCGATGAAAATCCCTGCTTCAGACTGACCAAATTAAAGGAAAATCCTGGACGGGACAGGGTGCTCTCCGAAGAAGAGATTTCACGCTTATTGATAACCGCTCGTCGAAGTAAATCACCTTATCTCTACTCTTTTATCCTCATGAGCCTGACAACAGGGGCACGGCAAGGAGAAATTTTAGGATTGGAATGGCGCTATATTGATTTTGACAACAAGCTTGCACACCTTAAAGAGACCAAAAATGGAAGACCCAGGAGTATTTCTTTGGCTGATTCTGTCATTGAGGAATTGAAAACCCTTTTTCAAAAGCGTCACCCAGCCAAACCTCTTGTCTTTGCTAGCCGGACAGCATTTGGCCGCGTTGATCTCAAAAAAGCCTGGCAAGAGGCTTTGAAAAGAGCGCAGATTGATAATTGCAGGGTACACGACATGCGCCACACCTTTTGTACCCTTGCCGCACGCCAAGGAGCCTCCAATCTCGAACTGGCAACCGCCATGGGGCATCGTACCCTGAACATGCTCCAGCGCTATACCCACCTCGATGCTCAAGTCACAAAAAAATTTAGCAAAAATATCTCCGAACAAATTCTTCAAGGAGTTTCAATATGACAAAAAAACGTAGCCTGCAAAAGCAAAAAGCCACGAAACCAGCCGCTCCTAAAGGAGATTTGGTTCACGATCTTCGTATAATGATCGAAAAGGCCCATCAAACTGTAGCCATTGCGATTAATTCAAGCCTTACAGCACTTAATTGGAAGATTGGCTATAGAATTCGTTCTGAGATATTGCAAGAGAAGCGTGCAGATTATGGCAAGGAAATTGTCGCGACAGTGTCGCAACAATTAGCATTAGACTTCGGAAGTGGATTTTCTGAGAAGAATATACGTCGAATGATTCAATTTGCCGAGGTTTTCCCCGATGAACAAATTGTCGTATCGTTGATACGACAATTGTCTTGGACACATTTTATCGCTCTTATTCCACTTAAAGACCCACTAAAACGCGATTTTTACGCTGAGATGTGTCGCATAGAAAAGTGGAATGTCAAAACTTTGCGAAAGAAAATCGATTCCATGCTTTATGAGCGAACAGCTCTGTCAAAAAAACCGGAATTAGTGGCGCAGGCCGAATTGGAGATGTTGCGTAAAAAGGACCTGCTGACACCAAGCCTTGTTTTTCGCGATCCTTACGTTTTGGAATTTTTGAATTTGAATGATCGATATATGGAAAAGGACCTGGAGGATGCAATCATGCGAGAATTAGAGCAGTTTCTGCTTGAGTTGGGCGTGGGTTTTTGCTTTGTTGCCAGGCAAAAACGAATCATTGTAGACGATGAAGACTTTCACCTGGACTTGTTATTTTTTCATAGGAAACTAATGCGACTAATCGCCATTGAGCTCAAAATAGATGACTTCAAACCCGAATATAAGGGCCAAATGGAGCTTTATCTTCGTTGGCTGGATAAGCATGAGCGAGGGGTCGGAGAAGAGCCGCCAATGGGACTCATCCTTTGTGCTGGAAAAAAGAGTGAACGAATCGAATTACTGGAGTTGGATCGTTCAGGAATCCATGTTGCCGAATATCTTACAGCGCTCCCATCCAAAGATCTTCTACGTGAAAAATTGCATAAAGCCATCGAACACGCTCGTCAACGTTTAGAAAATAAATCAGGGGACTCTAACGGCGATTAATTTAATATCCCTAAGCATATGCAGATACATTTTATAAATATCTATGAAATATACTCTCTCTCGTAATTAGGTGCTCAACAATAATCTGTAAAGGATAAATATATGTCAGATTCTAGCATTCAAACTTTAAAAGAGCAGAAAGATAAAAGTACATTTTATGATCTTATTATGGGGCACAAGACAGAAGATCAAATATACAAATCTTATTTCGAAAAAACACTTTGGACGATCGATGAATTTTCGGCATTGATGATAGGTATCACGCCAGAAAAATACGAGCAGTTACTTCGTGAAGATATACAAAATCTTTCTTTTGAGGATTTTCGGAAAAATCAGGATGTTATTCTTAAAGATTTTGAAAAGCTAAAAGCCGCCAACAAAATTTATGAACGGTTTATGAATAGACTGAAGAAGGACTTCTCGTTAATTGAATTTCATTCAATCGATAAACGCTTGACCCTATCTCCTTGGAAATTTATTAAGTGGATAGCTATGAATTCCATCCCTGTAAAAAAGAAATTTTTTAATGAATTGCCGCTGTATTTAGTCGAAATCTATATAGAATTTCAACCAATCAACGTAGCTGTGCGAAAGGAACCAAAATGGCATAGAAACTATCACAGAGCATTGTATTTACAGCATGCTGGCAAGGTGATAGAAGAATCAAAAAGGAAAATGACACCAGAAGATATTTATAATCACCCCCACATGGAATGGGTGCGAAGAACATTCAAAAATATCAACGGTAAACAAGTGACTTATACAAAGCGGACAATCAAAGAATCCTGGCTTTCAAAAATCTATCCTAAAAAAAGAGGACGTCCTCGTAAACTCTTAAAAAAACAGTCATCTTAAAAAATACAGTGTCAATACTCATTTTTCATTCTTGAACACTAGAGAAAAATACGGTCATCCCTCGATTCTAACAAAACTATTGTATCATTGAACTGAACTCAACATATGGGAGGTTCAATGGATCATAATGAATATGTTTCAATCAAGGATATTGCTGAAAGTGATGATTATCCCTTTACGATGGGGCAAATGCGTCATTTTCTAATGATGCGACATAAAAATGGGTTGCAGACCGCAATAAGAAAAATAGGCAAGCGTCTATACCTTAGAAGAGATCTTTTCGACGATTGGATTGAGTCCCAATCAAGTCGTGGAGGTCACTTATGAGATCTCAAGGTTACAAATTGAATGCGTCCTCCATTAAGGATGCGATTAATCCACATAACTTTTACCTGCGCGAACAAAACCTTTGTCAGTTCGGTTATCGATCCAGGGAATGGGTGACTGCAGGGTTATGTCCTTTTCATGAGGACAAGAAGCAAGGATCATTTAAAGTCAATGTTGCATCTGGTGCTTTTCGATGCTGGTCATGTGGCGCCTGTGGTAGTGATATTATTGCCTTTATTCAAAAACGAGATGGTCTGGATTTCGTAGACACACTTCGCAAGCTATCTAATGACTGGGGGCTGTCATGATAGATACTAAGAGTTTTATAAAGATTAAAGAATATCATCCAGGCTACATCACAAACTGGATTTATGAGGAACATGAACGGCCTATCATGTTGGTTGCTCGCTATGATTATAGAGGTGAAAAGACATATCGACAATTTCACTGGGAAAACTCGGAGTGGAAAGAGGGAATGCCTAAAGCGCCTTATCCTCTTTTCGGATTGAGAACCTTGAAGCACATCTCTCCTTTTGACGGACCTGTCATTTGCGAAGGAGAGAAGTGCGCTAAGGTATTACAACAATTAAGATGGCCTTCACTTGCTATGGTATTGGGCGCATCCAATGTGGATAAATCAGATCTTACACCACTTAGGCATTTCAAGCAATTTCTTATCCTTCGTGACAATGATAAAGCAGGGATTGAATTTTGTCTTAAAGTAGCGGTTGAGTTGATGAAAATCCAACCGGATGCAAACATTCATGTTTGCAATTTGACTCCTGATATTCCAGGCGGAGATCTTGTTGATTGGATACAGCAAAAGCCTTTAGTAGGATATAAGTGGGATGGATTTCAAGATCTACCACAAGAATTTTGTGAAAATGTGAAGAATAGTCTTTCTGCTGTCATTAAACAAATCGCAAAACCGATTGAGGAATGTCCGGAAATTTGCTTTGATCCAATGTTTTGTCTATTTGAGGACGAACCACGCCCTTTTCACATTTCTCTTCACGTTGTTCCTCCTTTTCCGGTGGAAGTCTTACCTATAGATGTTTCACACTATTTGCAGATTTGTTCTAAACAATTTAGTCTACCGACTGACTTTGCCGGAACTGTCTTTCTGACCCTCTTGGCAGGCATTATTGGAAGGTCAACATGTTTGAGCATGCGTCATGGACAAGACTGGATAGAAGCGGCCAATATTTGGGCTGTATTGATTGGGAATCCTTCATCTAAAAAAAGTCCAACATACCGCCGAATCAGTAGGATGATTGCTGCACTTGAGCAAACAGCGCTTCATGAACACAAGCTAGCACTAAAGGAACATCGCCGACGTAAAAAAGAAGCAAAAGAGAATGAGGAGGATTTTGAGGAAGAAGAACCGCGTATGAGGCGCTATACTACTGACGATTGCACTACTCCAAAATTACGGGATTTAATGGGATCCAATCCACGGGGAATTATTCTTCGCAATGATGAATTAAAAGGACAGCTTGAAAAACTGGACAAAATTGGTAGTGAAGGGGATCGCTCCTTCATGATGCAATGCTGGTCTGGTATAGAGTTCTACAACGAAGATCGCATGACGCGAAATGGGGGTTTTCAAATCCCTCTGACTCTTACCTGGATTGGATGCATTCCACCGACAGCCTTAGCGACTTATCTACGTCAGGCACAATCGTACGGTAGTGGAGCTGATGGTTTTATGCAACGCTTCCAAATGGTGACATTTCCGGACATTACTCAACCATATGAGATTTGCAAGGAATTAATACCTTCGGAACTTGAAACCAAGATACAGCAAATTTTTGTAAGCATTGATCAGCAAGCACTCAACAATTCGGCACGGGATCTTCACTTCGACGAGGAGGCACAATTACTTTTCGATCGATGGCAGACTTCGCTAGAAAATGATTGCCGATCAGGCCATCATCCCATCTATTGGGAAAGTCATTTGGGTAAGCAACCTAAGTTGCTAGCCACCCTTTGCATTGTACTACACCGACTACTGGAAGCTAGTTCAGGGCATAGCTCTGATACAATTTCTGTAATAACTTTTCAGGCTGCTGAAACACTGAGGTACTATTATCAAGAACATGCTCACAGATGCTATGATAGTATTGAAAGTCTAGAGGTCATAGATGCACGTCGTATCCTAGAGCTAATCAAAAATAAGCGATTGTCTGCGAGATTCAAATCGCAAGATATTTATCGCCCTGGCTTGGGAGGTCTAAAAGATCCTCAACGTGTTAAAACTGCTTTAGAGTTGTTGCGCGATTCTAGTTGGGTCGCTCTTGAAAAAATACAAGGCCATACAGGTAAGCCAGGAGAATTCTGGGTGGTGCATCCTAATGCACTTAAAATTTTAGCGTAAAAACAAGAGCGTACAAACTGAATAAACTACTTTATGCAGTTTATGCAGCTCACAAAGAAGGAAAATTTATCATGACTAGTGAAAAGCAAATACTTGCCAATCAAAACAATGCCCAAAAGTCAACAGGATCTAAAACTCCTGAAGGCAAAGAGCAATCTAGCCAAAACGCAATTAAACATGGTCCCCTTTCAAAAGCACTTATTGTCGAAGGGGAAGCTTCCGATGCATATGAATGTTTTCGTGAAGCTATTTTTGATGACTTGCAACCCAAAAGTGCAATGGAAACACTTTTAGTTGAAAAAATCGTCAATTATGCCTGGCGTCTTCGAAGAGCTGTGCAAGCTGAAGCAATATTTCTGCAAGGAGGTCTATCGAGTAATTGGAACCAAAAAACTCTCGATAGTTTCTTTGGTGGCTGTGACGCAAAAAAGATCCAAAATATTTCTCACTACGAGACCACGATTGAAAGACACTTTTATCGATCTCTCAAGGAACTTCGAGACATTCAGACCATCAGGCATGCTGCTGAACAGAGGAAGGAAGATCCCTTTGGATTTGGCTTCGTTTCGTAAAAACACTTAAGAAGACGTAGAAAAATTTGGTTCGTAATAATATTACAATAAATTAAATATTCCATTTATTTTATATAATTATAAATCTAAATGAAAAAAACATTTACTTATATAGTAAAGTATGGTACTATTGCTTATAAAAATAATAAAAAGGTAATTACTAATGAAAGTAAATTTAATCTCTTCTTTAAATCAAATCTATACCAAACTTTCTGAGGCTACTAATAATCCAGAAAATCTTGCAAATCGATTATTTCGCGCAAGCTTACCTTTTTTTAATTTCTACGGACCCTTTAATCAGTGCTCTACGTTAATGAGCCAAGGCATTCAAGTCGTATCAACAGCTCAAAAAGCTTACACTGACATCGGATCGTTAACCAAGAGCTACAATGAAAATGGCTTTACAAAAGAGTCGGGAATGAAAGCTACCCAAGCAGTAATCAGTGTTGCTTTTGTTGTGGCTGGTTTAGTGAATTATCGACTAGGGATGATTATTTCTAGCGGATCAGACACTTGCTCTTCATTATATAGCACAATCACCAAGCTTAAAAACAAGGAATATAACCAAGCAGGGTTAGAATTCTATAAGTCTATGACGCATGGCTTACGTGTTGTTGCTATAATTCATCCGGCAGGATTAGAGTTGAACATTGCTTCAAAAGCTTTTCAAATTATTTTAGATCTAGGTATTTCTTACAAAGAATTCAGGGCCGAACGCTATATCGAAACGATTTCAAATTTAGGCTTAGCTTTCATCAGAAGTTACCAATTGTTACCACAGCTTGAACTGTTAAATAAGAAGTGGCGAAAAAACTACCCCGATGAAAGTATTGCACCAAAACCACTAAGCATAGCACAAGGCGAGAAGAAAATTGAACGGAGAGCTGCAATCGATGTGGGTTCGGGTGGAACCAAAGTTTTCATTGCCGATGTAAATGTAGAAACAAATGAAATCATAAATGTTGTATTTGATAAATCATTTTCTGTAGCTTATCAAGCCTCTTTAGAAAATTCAGCCAATGGTACTTTCGACGAGATGATTCAAGCACATGGTATAAATACCTTTAAAGAAATCAAGGATCTATTGCATCTTCATCAAGTTAACTCTATTACTGCAATTGCAACAGAGGCATTCAGAAAAGCAGATAATGGGGCCGAGTTCGCCAAAAATGTTAATGTTGTAACGGGAATTCCTCTTAAAGTGATTTCACAAGAGCAAGAAGGGATTATTGCATACAATAGCGCATTAGCAGTCAATAAGGGAAATCCGGATAAAACGATTGTTTGGGATATCGGAACAGGCAGCTTTCAGATAACTATGAAAGGGGAAGAAGGAGAATATAAAGTATTTATGGGAGGAATGGGATCTGTTCCTTTCAAAAATCATATTATCGATAATATCCAAAAGAAAAATCCTGAAGAGATTTTGACGCCTAATCCCATGAGTCCTGAAGATTATAAGGAAACCGGAAAATTTGCTCGCAGCCTTGCCAGAAAAGCAACTCGCGACGTTAAAGCAATGATCAAGTCTCCGGATGTTACTATCGTTGGAATTGGTCGTCTCTTTTATAATAGCGTTCGTCCCCTGGTTACTGAAGATAATATGATCACCAGAAAAGGACTTCGGAATTATATCCGCGGGGCTTTAGATAAATCTGATGGTGACCTGAATAATCCTTATTCCCATGTTGATGTACCTAACTGCATTCAAGTCCTTGAGGTGATGAAGGCCTTGCATATTCAAAAGATATCCGCTGTCAATACTACAACGACGAAGGGACTCATTATTGCGTCCGCAGAAAGTTTTTCAAATTGGTCGGTATCATAAATAGATATTCATTTAAGATAATCTGCCAGTTGTTGGTCTTGAATTGAATAGTGGAAAACATATTGTGCGCCCATATCTATTAACAATTTTAATAAATCAGCTTCACCTGAATGAAAACACATGACAATTGCTAAGGGAGAGGCGACAGGGTGTATATAGCCTGATTCTACTCGATACCGGTCAAGGTCACTCGGATTTCCAAACTCACCCCAGGCATCCCGATCGTTATTGTTCCATCTGACTGGATCACGCGGCCCATAATGATATTCAGACTTCGTTAGTAAATTTACATCGGCGCCACATTCAATGAGGAAGCTTAAAACTTCCAAATCACCTACTAGACAAGCATAATGGATGGGGGCTATTCCGTTTTCATTAGGCCAATTTAATAGTTGAGCTACATGTTCTTTTGAAAGGATTGTAAAAATAAATCTTAATCCTTCAATCCAACCTTTTTTAATTACCAGGACGACATCAGCTCTATTGAAGATGGCTTTATATTCCACTAAGAGCTGAACCATCTCCAAATCCTGATTTTTTAAAGCAAGAGTCAACGGACTCTCTCCTTTTTTATTGATGATGTTCGGGCTAAAACCGCTCTCTAAGGTTTTACGCGCTAGTTCCAGATTTTTGCTTTTAGCAAGGCGGTGAATAAGTTGATTGTTGCCGCTGTCTACAAAATCGGGATTTAAATCGTGGGCTATAAGATAGTCCGTAAACGGATCTTTAGGACAGTAGCCTTTAGCTTCGAAAAATGAGATAAGCCCCGGAAATGGTTTTTTTAAAGCTTTATGGTAAGGAGTTTGCCCTAAAGCATTCTCAAGGTTGATATCAGCACCTATATCGACCAAGTATTGGCAAATTTCTAAATGACCTTTGGAAGAGGCGATGTGCAGAGGGGTGTCTCCAGCTTTATTTGTTCGAGAAAAACTAATTCCATACTCAATTAGAAGCTTGATGGCGTCTAGATTGAGCTTTTTAGTAGCTAAATGAAGGGCGTTGTCTCCACTGTTGCTTACACGTAAGACGTCATAGCCCATTTGATCCAACTGACAAGCTATCTCTTCTTTAGTACTCTCAGCAAAAGAAGGAGAAACAATAAAACAGGTAATTACAAGGTTAAGCAAAAAAAACAAATCAGATATTTTCATGAAAAATACACCTTTTTCTTATAGACGATAAGGCGTTGATACGCCTTATCGATGGTTAATATTAAGCCGCTTCTCTAAATTCTTCGGCTTCATCATGAATGATTACCTCTTTGACTTGAGGTTTGCCGGGGATTTGTGTACCTATTGTGATATGGAAATCATGACCTTTAAGCTTGGATGAAAGGCCATAACTTTCTCGAAGCTTCTCCAATTCGGGAGCAGTTACTGCTAACAGCCAAAGTTTTTTCACTTTGTTGTCTTTATTCAGTTTAACTGTCCGAAGTTCCATGACAGTAAAGGTGAACTCTTGACCAAGCTCCTTAATTTCCCAAATTTCATTCAAGATCTGTTCGTTCTCATACATAACGCTAATATGAGCACCAATCCCTTTTTTACTTGTATAATGTCGGGGAGGTACAATTTTACCTTGCGCTTCAATCAATGGAAGAGCCTCAGCAATAAAATCTTTGGATACTTCGACATAGAGGTATCCATTGTCTTTCTGCTTCAAAATTCCTTTCTGTTGGAACTGAACTACTGTTTCAATGACTTGCGGCTGATTCTCCACTTGATAGTCTATCGCTGCAAAGGCATGCGAGGACAGTGAAGTCGTCAGAATGACGATAACGAAGATTTTTTGGATAAAACTTTTCAACATATACACTCCTTGGTTGTTGATTAAAGGTTTATCCTTGCAAAGCTTAATACAATTGCAAATTCAATGCAATAAAAAACGATCATAAGTGAATCATAATTAAATGTTTGCATTTTTGAAACAAGGTAATAGATCTGAAAATATCCAGCTGATTCAGTTGATTGCTGTATTGAGATCCTGCTTTTTTTCTTAGGAGGATCTCAGGCTCAGCCTCATTCATTCTACAGTTAACTATCATCCATTTTATGTTTTTGTAAGCGGTGCAATGGCGGTGCAATGATTTCCATATTGCGCCAACAAAATCCGATAAAATCCAATAGCATTTAAAGCGATAACCCACTAACATCGTGTTCAAAGCGGTTGGATGGTATCGAATGATGTGACGGACCGGCTCCCTCATAACCCGCTGGTCGCTGGTTCAAGTCCAGCTTGCCCCACTTTTTCCACAATACCTCCACAGCAGCTTTTTTGCTATTACGCAAGTGTTACGCAACCTTGCTTTTACGCAATTCTTACGCACTCTACTGGATTAGACTGGAATCAACCAGCGCAAATCCACTTGTCTTCATTTCCTTTATCAAATCCTTTTTTATCTACATCTATCCCCTTGTTTTTTTCTGCGGAAATTTATCAAGTTTTTTTTCAAGTGCGTAAAAAGTGCGTAAATCTTTGTTTATCTAATGTTCATACCATTGTGTGTAAATGGTTTGTTTATCAATTACAGCGGATTGTAAATCCACTGTTCTCAAATGTTCCCTTCTGTTATAAAATATTTTACTTGATGAGGTGTTGTTGTGGGTAGTATCAGAGAGCTTCCAATAAAAAATGGTGGTCACAGTTATCATGCTGAAGTCCGATTAAGAGGGTTTCCACCTCAACGGCGTGTTTGCAGGACAAAAACGATAGCTAAACAATGGATTCAAGATACTGAAGCCGCAATACGCGACGGACGCTTTAAAAATCAGTCGGCTTCAAGAAAGCACACCGTTGCTGAACTGATTGATAGATTTGCAGCTACTTCGATACCAAAGCATCCCATTTATTACCAAAAAAAAGTTCAGCTGTTAAATCGTTGGAAGGATGAGATTGGCCATCTTTTTCTATCTGAATTATCACCTCCCCATATCACCGCCGTTCGCGATAAGTTATTATCTGAAACAACCTCAAAAAAATCGGTACGTAGTTCTTCAACAGTGAATAGGTATTTAGCTGCATTTTCTAAGGTTCTTTCTGTTGCTATAAAAGAATGGGAATGGCTCGAAGAAAATCCCATGCTTAAAATCTCTAAGCCAAAAGAATCA
>Ga0207010_1083_pt1 | contig 17614 bp, 17 predicted proteins | sample Alteio_BWMinCont_82_FD_153465 | JGI IMG/M metagenome (GOLD analysis project Ga0207010, IMG submission 153465) | Enriched cells from forest soil in Barre Woods Harvard Forest LTER site, Petersham, Massachusetts, United States -... | ecosystem: Environmental > Terrestrial > Soil > Temperate forest >...
ATCTTCCCCATGGCAACGCAACAAGGATTGAGGAAACAAAGGAGATCAAGCCAGCGGCGATCCCCCGCGGTAAAGAAACCATTCTTGTTGTAGAGGACGAGGCTGCAGTGCGCGAACTGGCATGCGAATTCCTCAAGAGCGCGGGCTATTCCGTCCTCGAGGCGAAAAACGGGGCGGAAGCCCTGGAAACAATTGCGCACGGCGCGAACACGATTCATCTGGTGCTAGCGGACATGATCATGCCGAGAATGGGCGGCGCGGAGATGGCGGAGAGGCTGAAAAAAGAGCGGCCGGAATTGAAAGTCCTGTTTATGTCGGGCTACTCGGAACATGCCGGAGAGCAGTCCAGTCAAATTTCGCCCCAGGCTATTCTGACGAAACCGTTTTCGATCGCGGCTTTGATCGGCAAGGTGCGAGAGGCGCTTGGCGGGTTATCTGCCAGCAAAGCGAGCGAGGCTGAAAAGGTTCAGCGTTGACGATTCCATCCTGGAGACAACTCCTTCCTGACGGTTATTCCGATGTGGCGGGCTGCGAAGCGGATTGCCGTGCTTGTAGGGCTTTCCTACGAGCGTGGCGCAGGCGCAGGAGGCTAATGGCGGCGATGAGCAGCAGGCAGGATTCGACGACGAGTTTGCCGCCATCCAACCAATCTACTGGGGCGTTCTTCAAACTGGGATCGGTAAACAGGCTGTGCCAGAAAAGCCCGGCGGCTGCGAAATAAATGGAGAAGTGAAAGGACTTCCAAAGGTGGCGGCCGAGACGGAGGCGCAAGTAAGAAGTGACAACGACAAAGGCGAGCAGATAGAGAGCGATGGCGCCGATGGAGTTGTCGAGAGGCTGCTGGGGCGAATGCACGGGGTAGACGATGTCCAAGAGGCGGAAGCGCGGGTCTTTGTTGAAAAGCAGAATGAGCGGATGGAGGATTGAAGCAGACAACGCAAGGTATCCGGTCCAATTGTGAAGGCGGAAATAATTAAATCGGTGATGCGGCCAGGAACGGTGTGGGCTGTAACGGAAGGCCATGAGTAATCCCAAGAACATGTTTAGGGTGATCGCACCGACAGCGGCGAGGCCGACGTAAGCGGAAAGATCCAAGATGGTGATGTCCATTGGCGCCATGGATTCAGGAATGATGTTCTTTCGAGCAAACTCCCCCATTATGACGTGAGGGCGCACGATTCGTTTGGAAGAATGCGTCTTTTGGGGCGGATCGAAGAATCAGCCATGAATTGCATGCGGAGGTGAACGGTGACGGGCTGAAAAGCCGGCTCGCGTGGAGTGGTGTGCTAGGATTACGAGTTTATGCAGACAGGAATTATTGGACTACCACAGGTTGGCAAGACGACGCTGTTTCGAATCCTCACGAAAGCACAGGTCGAGGGGAAGGCCGGAGCGTCGGCGACGCATGTTGGCGTGGCCAAGGTGCCGGAGCCGCGGCTGGTGGAGCTGGCGAAGCTGTATAACCCCAAAAAGATTACCTATGCGACGGTGAACTACGTCGACTTGGGCGGAATGCAGAAGGAGCGCATGCGGGATGCGCTGGCACAGCTGCGCGAAGTGGATGTGATTGCGCATGTGATTCGCGTGTTTGACGATCCGTCCGTGCCACATTCGGAGGGGAGCATCGATCCGCTGCGCGATGCGACGAATCTGGATCTGGAGCTGATGCTTTCGGATCACGACCAGATTACGCGGCGGCTGGAGCGACTGGAGAAAGATTTGAAGAAGAAGAGCGAGCCGACACTGCTGCTCGAAAAGAATACTTTGGAGAAATGCAAGGCGCATGTGGAGGCGGAGAAGGCGCTGCGCGAGCTGGAGCTGACGACGGAGGAGAGGAAGTCGATTGGGGGATTCTTGTTTTTGTCGGCGCGGCCGGTGCTGTACGTGCTGAATCTGGGGGACGACGAAGCGGACAAACTGGATACGGCGGTGGAGCGGCACAAATTGGGTTCGTTGCAAGGGCGGCCGAATGCGGCAGTGGTGGCGATTTGCGGGCGGCTGGAGGCGGAACTCTCGGAGATGGATGAGAAGGAGGCGGCGGAGCTGCTGGCTTCGTATGGATTGAAGGAGCCGGGGCTGAACCGGCTGATTCGCGCGACCTATGATTTGCTGGGACTGATCCAGTTTTTTACGGCGGGGGAGCCGGAAGTGCGGGCGTGGACGATTCGAAAGGGTGCATCGGCGGTGAAGGCGGCGGGGGCTATTCACAGCGATATCGAGCACGGTTTCATACGAGCGGAAGTAGTGCGATGGAATGATTTGCTGGCGGCGGGAAGTTTGGCGGCAGCGCGGGAGAAGGCGCAGGTACGGTTGGAGGGGAAGGAGTATGTGGTGCAAGAGGGGGATGTGATTTTGTTCCGGCATTCTGGATGAAATGGGACACGACCTGCCATTTCGGATTGCGCTGGCGACAGGACTGGGATTGATCGCCGCGGCGGGGAATTTGATTGGCGGATATTTTGTTGTTCGCAGGGATTGGCCGCGAAGATTTTTGCAATATTTTCTGGCACTGGGCGCGGGATACATGCTGGCAGTGGCGTTCGTTGAAGTCATTCCAGAGTCGGTGCGGCTGTCGGGTGAGGGTGCGCTGCTGTATGTTCTGATCGGCTATTTCCTGGTGCACTTGTTCGAACACACGCTGGCACCGCATTTCCATTTTGGCGAAGAGACGCATTGCGAGGAAGTGAGCCATCAACACGCGCGGACGAGTGTGCTGGTAGGGATGACCATTCACACGTTTTTTGACGGCGTGGCGATTGCGGCGGGATTCCTGGTTTCGACGTGGCTGGGCGCGGTGATGTTCTTCGCGGTGTTTCTCCACAAGCTGCCGGAAGGATTTACGGTGGCTTCGGTGGTGTTGGCCAGCGGGCAAGGAAAGCGCAACGCGATCCTGGCGGCGGCGTTGTTAGGAGCGGCGACGATTTTCGGCGTGTTGCTGACGAGCTCTCTGCAGGGTCAATTGAAGTACGCGTTGCCGCTTTCCGGCGGCGTCACCCTGTACGTGGCAGCCACGGATTTGCTTCCGGAAGTGAACCGGGAGCCAAACTGGCGGATGGCGCTGCTGGTTTTCGTAGGCGTTGTTAGCTTGTTGATAATGGAGCGTTTATTCCACGTTTAGATTCGCTGCAGTTTCGCCCTCGAGTACCCCTACCACTTGCAACTTTCTGAGAACACAAGTGTTTGATACAGTGTGGCGACTATGGCCAGGTCGGACGTCCAACTGATGCTGGACGTGAAGGCGGGCGACGAGCAGTCGTTCGCACTTCTTCTGCATCGCTATCGGAGTCCGCTGGTCAATTTTCTGTACCGGATGGTGCGGAACCGGGAACAGGCGGAGGACCTGGCGCAGGAAGTTTTTTTGCGAGTGTACCGCGCGCGCGAAGAATACGTGCCGAGCGCAAAGTTCACCACCTGGCTCTTCCGCATCGCGACGAATTTGGCGTTGAACTCGATGCGAGACAACCGTTACCAGCGCATGGAAATCTCACTGGATGCGCCGGTGACCACGGATGCCGAGGATGGCGATGAGCGGACGATGGACGTCGCCGAGAAGCGGCCGAACATCGAGCAGCATCTGGTGGAGGACGCGCGGCGCAAGATGATCCGGCACGCCATCGACAAGCTCCCGGAAAAGCAGCGCGCGGCCGTGCTCCTGCACAAATATCAGGAGCTCGATTACGGAGAGATTTCGAAGATTTTGGAATGTTCGGAGAGCGCGCTGAAATCGCTGCTCTTCCGGGCGTACGAAACGCTGCGAGTGGAACTAGCCCCGCTCGTGGCGCAGCAAGCAAGGCAGTAGACCCTGGGTAGAGAAGGAAGGCCGTTATGAGCTGTAGTCGGATGGAAAAGAAGATTTTGGGATTTGTGGACGGGCGCCTGAAAGAAGGCGAACGGCTGGAGATGGAAAAGCATCTCCTGGCGTGCGCGGCGTGCCAGCTGCGCGTGAATGAATTTCGCGCGGTGAGCGTGTTGCTGGACGAGCTGCCGATGATCGAGCCATCGGCGGCGTTCGACGTGCGCGTGAATGCGCGTGTGGCGGCAGAGCCGGCGAAGCAGAGCTGGTGGGCGTGGTTCACGCCGTCGCCGCGGGTGGCATTTGCCGCGTCGATGCTGCTGCTGGCAACGGTGTGGATCGGGTCGCGAACGGGGACGGAGAATCCCTTGACCGCCGGTGACATCGACAATATCGACCAGAACATGTCCGTGCTGGAAAACTACGATGTGATTTCGGATTTTGCGCCGTTGAGCGAATTGCCGCCGCCGGTGCAGGCGGATGAAGCGGGCGATACAAATCAGAATCAGCAGATGTAACGGGAAATGATACGGAAACTCCAATTCGCGGAATGGATGTTGGTGCTGGGGCTCAGCGCAGCAGCAACTGCGCCAACCTATGCGCAGAAACCGGGCACCCACGGGGCGCAGAATCGCCCGAGCAATAAAGCCCCAAATCCGCCGAAGCAGCAGGGAAGTCAGCGGCGTCAGCAGCAACCGAGGCAGGCACAGAATCAGACGCGGGCGGAACGACAAGAGAATGGGAATGCGAACCGTCCGCCTGAACGAAATTCAAATCGGCCAGATACGAATGCGCGGACGAACGGCAATCCTAGCCGACCGGATTCAAGTACGCGGCCGAACAACAATGCGAATCGGCCGCCTTCGGCGTACACACCGCCGCCCAGAAAATTTAACGAACTGAGTCCGCAAGATAAGAAAAAAGTCGTCGACAGTTATAACAAGCAAAGGAATCTTACTCCGGCGCAAAGACAACAAATCGATGAACGCATTCGAAAATGGAACCAGCTGACACCGGAACAGAAGAATCACATTCGGAACGATGTGATGCCAAGGTGGAGGCAGCTTCCGCCACAACGCCAAAATGCGATCCAGCAGCGGCTCGGAGTGTTGCAAAACATGCCGGAATCGGCACGAAACCAGCATTTGAATGATCCAAATTTTACCCGCGGAATGAGTGAAGAAGACAAGGCCATGCTGCACGACCTTAGCCACATGCACGTTGGCGGGGCGCCGGAGCCGCCGAACGAATAGCACCGCTTTTTTTCGAAGAGACAATCTGGTTTGTTCCTTCCTTTGGGCCGCATTGACAAGACATCTCCACTCACGGCATGGTGACTAGTCCGGATTCCGCGCATCCAACGGGTGGAGGGAAAATATTTTGAAGAGTGACCGCACCGCGGTCAGCCCCGCCGTACCCCCGCGCATCCCCGTTGTCTCCACGCGATTCCGCGCAATGCAGCACCGTAATTTTCAGTTGTTCATCGCGGGACAACTTATTTCACTGATCGGGACCTGGATGCAGACGACCGCACAGCTTTGGCTGGTCTACAAGCTGACGGGATCGGCGGCGCTGCTGGGTGTTTTCGGATTTGCGAGCCAGGTGCCGATGCTGTTTCTCTCCTCAATCGGCGGTTACGTCGGGGACCGCTACGACCGGCAGCGTGCGGTGATTGCCACACAGACAGCTTCGATGATCCTGGCGTTTGTGCTGGCGGCGCTTGAGTTGACGCACAGAATTCACACCTGGGAACTTATTCTCATCGCGTTTCTGGTGGGCGTGGTCAACGCGTTTGACGTGCCCATCCGGCAGGCATTCTTTGTGCAGATGGTGGGGAAGGAAGACTTGCCCAACGCGATTGCGCTGAATTCCTCGATTTTCAACGGCGCGCGCGTGGTGGGGCCGGCGATCGCCGGGTTCGCCATCGCGCTGGTTGGAGAAGGCTGGTGTTTTTTCCTGAATGGGCTGAGCTTTGTGGCGGTGATCGCCGCCCTGCTAATGATGCGCATTGTGCGCACTAAAATAACACCGAGCCAGGATTCGCCTTTCAAGAACTTTATCCAGGGTTTTCGTTTTGCGATGAGCGACCTGCCGATCCGGTCGGCGCTCCTGTTGTTGAGCGTGTTGAGCCTTTTCGGGTTGCAGTATTCGGTTTTTCTGCCGATCTACGCGCATGACATCTTGCACGGCGGGGCGCGGATGCTGGGAGTGTTGATGAGCGCGGCGGGCGTGGGCGCGGTGCTCGGTGCACTGCAATTCGCGGCGCGAACGCACTACCGCGGGCTAGCGAGATGGATAGCGGCAACGGCCGTGACGTGCTCGGTCTGCCTGATTATCTTCTCGCAAGCCAGGATCACCGGGCTGTGCATTGCGGTGCTTTTCGTGGTGGGATTTGCTGCGACATCACAGATGGCCGCGACCAACACGCTGATCCAGAACCGCGTGCCGGATGAACTCCGGAGCCGGGTGATGGCGGTGTACGCCACGATGTTCATGGGTGTGCAGCCGATCGGTTCGCTGATCGCGGGCGGCGTGGCAAAGCGAATTGGCGCGCCGTATACGCTGACTTTGTTTGGAACGCTCGTTCTGGTAGGGAGTCTCTTCTTTTTCTTTCGCGTGGTTATGAAGCTGAAGCAGCCCCAGAGCGTAGCGGAGGCCTAGACGGGATTCGGGCGGTACAGCCAGGCAGGCTTCACGAAGATCTCTGCAGTGGATGCGCTGTTCATTTCTGCTAGGATGGCGTCGACCTTGGGGCGCATCGGCGACAGGGAACAGACTGGATCCGTGGCGGCGACGTCTCCTGCAAGCAACAATGCCTGGCAGCGGCAGCCGCCAAAATCCTGTTCGCGGCGATCGCAGGTCTTGCAAGGCTCCTGCATCCAGCCTTCTCCGCGGAATTTTTGGAACGCGGCGGATTTCTCCCAAATCTCAGCCAAGCTGTGGTCCTTCACGTTTTCGAAGGTAAGCCCCGGAATGACTTGCGCGGCATGGCAGGGAAGAGCGTCGCCGCTCGGAGTGATGAGCATGAGCTTGCGGCCCCAGCCGCCCATGCAGGGTTTCGGATACTTGGCGTAGTAGTCTGGGACCACGAATTCGATTCGGATTTTTCCCTTCAATCTTTCCTGCTCGCGCTTTATGAATTCCACGGAATCGTTGACTTGGCCGCGCGTAGGGAGGAGGTTTTCCCGATTCGCGAAAGCCCAGCCGTAATACTGGACGTTGGCGAACTCGATGCGCGTGGCGCTGGAGGATTCCGCGATGGCGAGCATTTCTTCGAGCTGGTCGATGTTGCGGCGGTGGATGACGAAGTTCAGCGTAACGGCGATCCGGTGCAACTTTAGCCATTCGAGGACGCGAAGTTTTTGCGCGTGAGATTTTGTGCCGGATATTTCATTGGCGATTTCTTCGCGAGCGCCCTGGAAGCTCAGTTGCATGTGGTCGAGCCCAGCTTCGACCAGGGCAGCGAGTTTTGCTTCATCCATAGGCAGGCCGGAGGTGATGAGATTGACGTAGAGACCGGCGGCGCGCGCGGCACGGACGAGTTCGATGATGTCGGTTCGAGCGAGGGGTTCGCCGCCGGTGAAGTCCGCTTGCAAGACTCCCGCTGCGGCGGCTTCCTTGAAAACACGGGACCAGGTTTCAGTGGAGAGTTCATTTTGGCGAGATTGCATTTCCAGTGGGTTGGAGCAGTAGACGCAATGCAGCGGGCAGCGGTGGGTAAGTTCGGCGATAAGGGCCAGCGGGTTGGAGAGTTCAGCGTTCATGCGGTTGTGCCGATTTGAGAAGCCGGAAAAGCGGGAGCAAGACCCGCACCCCAAATACTAAGTGAAATCGAGCGCGCGCTGGTCGTGGAGCAGGGCCAGATAGCCCAGGATGTCCGATTCCACTTTTTGCGGCTCGGCTTTCGAATAGATTTTCTGCAAGTCCACCACGATTTGTTGGACGGTATGCTTGCCGTCGCAACGTTCGATAATCTCGAGGCTCGGGCCGTTCAGGCGCAAGGCGCGTTCGGGCATGAGCAGCATCCTCGGCTGCTGCGATTTTTCGTTGAGGCGGCAGCCAGGAGCGAGCCGTGGAAAGCTGTTAGCGTCGGGTGGCATCGGCAGTCCCTCAAGCTTCCTTGGCCGGGTGGAAAGCGCCGGGCGGGGGCCAGCCGGGATTGACGTAAGCAAAATAGAGCGCGTCGAGCTGGGCCCAGAGAATATCGCATTTGGCGCGGAGGGCGGCGTAGGCCAAGTCTTGCTGCTCGCGCGTGTGCGCGTGCTTTACGACCCAGCCCAGGGCGAAGTCGGAATCTTCCGTGGCTTGCGTGAGGCGGCCGGTGAAATAGTCGAGTCCACCGGAGAGCCAGGGATAGTGTTCGCGAAGACGATCCATGCGCAGCGTAATGAGTTTCTTTGAGAAAAGCTCCGTTAGCGAAGAAGCTACTGCCTCGAGATGCGAGCGCGTGGAGACAAAATCGACGTAGGCTTGTACGGCGTAACGCGTCGCGGGAAGAATGCCGTCGCCATGGAGTGCCTGCTCGCGCGATAGGCCGGTTGCTTCGACCAGCTTCAGCCATTTTTCAATTCCACCCGGTTTTGTGCCGTCGCCATCGTGGTCAATAATGCGTTTACGCCAGGCGAGGCGGAAGGCAGGGTCCTCGCTCCGGGCGAGGATGACCGCGTCCTTGATGGGGATGCGGCTTTGATAGTAGTAGCGATTGAGCGCCCAGGCCTGGAGCTGTCCGCGCGTCAGTTTTCCTTCGTGCATCAACAAGTGAAACGGATGCTTGTGGTGATAGCGTTCTTCGCCAATGGCATGGAACCCGGCGATGAAAACGGCCTCCGAAAGCGGCGGCTTCTCAGCGAGGTTGTTCACGGACGGCGTCATAGTTCGAATTCCATACCATCATAGGCGATTTCCCATCCGGCTTCACGAACGGCACGATGCTCCGCGCTGTCTTCATTCAGAACCGGATTCGTATTGTTGATATGGATGAGCACACGGCGGGTTTTTCCGGGTCGGAAAGGCTGGCGAAGCAAGCCGCGTTCGCCCCAGAGTGGAGCATGTCCGATTTCACGCGCGGTCTTGCGGCTACGCTTGGCGGCGATCAATTCGTCGTCTTTCCAGAAGGTGCCGTCCAGAAGTGCCAAATCGCTCTCTTCGGCGCAGCGGCGCCAGTCTTCTCCGACTCCCGGCAAACTCGGCGCATAGAAAAGCCGCTTTTCCTTGTGGAGGAGCTGAACGCCAATTACCGCTTCTTCCTGCGAAAGATTGTTGCGGAGAGCATCGCTCACATAGTCCGGGAAGGTGCCCAGCAGTGAGACGGCCTTATAGAAGAGGCCATCTTTCTTCCCTGGCCCGGATGGCGGCATCAGCGGCATGAGACGGTCCAAGGGCATAGGTTCCCAACGCACGGGCGGATTGGAGCGCGAGAGAACTCGAAAGAGGCTGTTTTCCTCTGTCAGAATTCGACGCACGGAAACGGTCGAAAAAATGTGCAGCGGCTGAAATTCGCGCAGATGGAGCAAGCCCATCACGGAATCCACATCAGCGCTGGTGAGAAGGATGGAAGTGACCGGAGACCCGAGCACTGCGGAACGAGGTGCCAATTCAGGAGTGGCGTTGATTTGCTGGCGCAGATCCGGGGAGGCGTTTAGCAGGAACCACTTGGATGGGTCAGATGACACGGCAACCTGCGCCTGAGTGCGGGGACGAGCCTTCAACGTGCCGAGGCGCAGAGCGCTACAGTTTGCACAGCTACAATTCCATTGGGGGAAGCCGCCCCCGGCAGCGGAGCCGAGGACTCTAACGCGCATTCGATTTTCTGGCGACTCCGGCTGGGCTGGAGTCGACTCTCAGTTTAGAGTTCGGCGTTGGCGTACGAGCTGACTTCGCAGTTCAGGTCAATCTCTTCGTGCTTCGGGGTGGTCCATTCCATGAGCTCGGCTCCTTCGGAAAATGCTCGTAACGGCAAGGAAAGAATAACACGAGTCCGGTTGGAAGTGAAGAAAGGAAGGCGAGAGGGCCGTTCCAAAAAGGAACTGGCTGACATGTGGGGGTGCCGTTCCTTAGGAAACCACGGTAGAGAAACACACCACCAAGAGTAGTCGCGCGAAGAAACGGCGAACACAAGCGATAGTAGGGAATTCACAACCGTTCTCGCCCGCAGAAAACTCACAACTTTTTCTAAAAAAATACACGATTCCTCTTGACAAGAATTCAAAGCGGCCTATGATGTGGCAAGAAGTGGTAAGAAGTGGGTAAAAGTAGAATCAAGTAGCAGGCATTGGGGCAAACAGACAACTTCCCAGCGTTGTGGTGAAAGTGGGCATTTTTGGCCATTCTAGACCACATATTTGTGTGCGATCCAGGGCAAAACAGGGTCGCGTCGAGCGGGGCGCATGAATCTGCGGGGCAACTGTCGAGCGAAGGTGGACGAGAAGGGCCGGCTAAAGATACCCGCCGTGTTTCTGGACGCATTGAAAGAGTACGGCAATCAATTTTACATCACCAGCACCACGGGCGAATCGGCGCGCATTTACCCCATGAAGGTTTGGGTAGGTATTGAAGACAAACTGGCAGCGGTATCGAGCCAGAACCGGGCGAAGAGAAAGTTTCTGATGAGAACGAGCTACTACGGGCTGACGGTGGAGCTGGATGGGCAGGGAAGATTGCTGGTGCCCCCGGTGTTGCGCGAATCCGCGCAAATGAAGGGCGAAGTGGATGTGTTCGGCAACCTCGATTATCTCGAGGTAATGAACCATACGCGCGTGCTGGATGATCTGAAAAATTCGCCGTTCACCGAGGAAGATTACAAGGCTTTGGAAGACCTGGGAATTTAGGGCGTTGCAAAATTGGCTGCGCCGCACACGCCGGTGCTGTTGGAAGAGGTGCTCGAATGGCTGCGGGTAAAGCCGGACGGAACGTACATCGACGCCACGCTGGGAGCGGGCGGGCACTCGGAAGCAATCGCAAAACGGCTTACGTCCGGCAGGTTGATCAGCCTGGACCGGGACGCACAGGCGTTGGAACTGGCGCAGGAGAGGCTAAAGGGCTTCGGGGAGAGGGTGGCGCTGGTGCAGTCGCCGTTCTCGAGGATTGCGGAGGTCGCGCAAGAGTTGGGGATTCCGCCGGTGGACGGGGTCTTGGCCGACTTGGGGGTTTCGAGCATGCAGCTTGATCAAGCCGCGCGGGGATTCTCGTTTCGCGAAGCGGCTGCTCTCGATATGAGGATGGACACTGCCAACGACGAATTGACGGCAGACGAGATTGTGAATCGCTGGTCGGAAAAGGAAATCGCCGACCTGCTCTATCGCGAAGCCGATGAGCACGATTCCAGAAGAATCGCCAAGGCGATCGTACGAGCGCGACCGATACGGGATACCGCGCACTTGGCAACGACTGTGGCAGGGGCCCGAAAGCAATGGGGAAGGCAGAGACTGCATCCCGCAACAAAAACGTTTCTGGCGCTGCGGATAGCGGTGAATCGAGAGATGGAGGAACTCGGGCAGTTTCTTTCTCGGACCCCCGCCACAATGAACTCAGGCGCGCGCTGGGTGGTGTTGAGTTACCACTCGCGGGAAGACCGCCTGGTGAAGCACGCGTTTCAAGAGGGAGAGCGGGCGGGAACGCTCCGCGTGCTGACGAAACGCGTAATCCAGCCCACTGAAGAAGAGATGGCGGGCAACCCGCGTTCGCGAAGCGCGAAGCTGCGGTGTGCGGAAAGAGCATAAGTTATGGCGCGAAAGAAAAAAGCTGCGGCGATGCTGGAGTTTCAGACGGTTAAGCGGATTGATAATTCGCGATTGGTGCGCCACGTCGAGCCAGTAAAGATGCGAAATTACTATCGCACGGTGGCGCTAGGTGCAATCGTGGCCATGTGCTTCATGCTGTACATTTACCAGCATTTTCGGTGCATCGACTTGAGCTTCCAACTCGAGGACGTAAAGGGGAAGCAAGCCGAAGCGGCCTCGATGAATTCCTCGCTGAGGCTGGAGATTGCCGGCCTGCGGAATCCGATGCGGATTGACGTGATTGCACGACGCCAACTGGGGTTGACGGAACCACTGCCGGCGCAGGTGCGGGAATACGACGCGCCGCCGGGCGCGGAAGTGGCCGCAGCGCGATATGTCCGCCCCAATCGCTCGCAATAGCCCCCTCCGTGCGACATACGCCGAAGAAATTTGCTGTCAACTGAATGAACATCTACCCGGAGCGATCGCTGATCTGAGTTCGCTATGCAACAGAACCGTCCCCACGCCGCTTCCCACGGCCGCCTAGTGGCGGATTCGAGGCACGGCCATGTGAGTCATTCGAGTGGTGACCGGGGAGCTGTTCGACGCCTTGCAATCATCGGAGTGGTGGCCATCGTCTGGATGGCGGCGGTTTTCTTGCGGCTCGGTTACCTCCAGCTAATACAACATGGCGAATACATGGCTCGCGCGCAACGCCAGCAGAAGCGCGTGATTGAAATTACACCAAAACGCGGGGCGATTTTCGACCGCAACATGCATCCCCTGGCGATGAGCATTCCGGTGGATTCCGCTTTCGCGGTGCCTTCGGAGCTTGCGGACGAGCAACTTGCGGCGAGGCTGCTTTCGGGGGTGCTGGGAATTCCGCGGGACACGCTGGAGGCCCGGCTGGAATCGTCGCGCACCTTTGTGTGGATTGCGCGCAAACTTCCACCGGAAAAGAAAGAAGCAGTGGAAGCGCTGAATCTGAAGGGCATTTATTTTCAGAAAGAGAATCAGAGGTTTTATCCAAAGCGCGAACTGGCCTCGCACGTACTGGGGTTCGTGGATGTGGACGAAAAAGGTCTGGGCGGAATCGAGTACGAACTGGATAGCCAAATTCGCGGCAAAAGCGAAAAGATCATCGTGATGGCCGACGCACGGCAGCGCTGGTTCGATGGCGGCGAAGCGCAGCGGGAACGCGGGGCCAACGTGGTTCTCACGCTCGATGAAAAGGTCCAGTACATCGCGGAACGCGAGCTGTCGGCGGCCATCGCCAAGACCCATGCCATCGCCGGAACAGCGATTGTGATGAATCCCAACACTGGGGAAATCCTGGCGCTGGCGAATTGGCCTAAATTCAATCCGAACGCCGCCACCGATGTGCCGGCGGAGAACCGCATGAACCGCGGCGTGAGTGCGCTCTATGAGCCGGGGTCGACGTTCAAATTGATCACGCTGGCCGCTGCGTTTGACCAGGGGATTACGCGACCGGAGGAAGTTTTCGATTGCGAGAATGGAGCAGTGTATGTGGCTGGCCACCGTATCCGGGATCACCTGCCGTTCGGACTTCTAAGCGTTTCCGACATCCTCGCCCAATCGAGCGATGTAGGCGCCATCAAAATCGCGCTGCGGCTGGGCGCACCGAAATTTTACGATTACATTCGCGCGTTCGGGTTCGGCCAGCCGACGGGCGTAGACCTGCCCGGTGAAAGCAAAGGCATCCTGCGGCGCCTCGAGAATTGGTCAGCGATATCCATCGGGTCGATTTCGATGGGCCAGGAGGTTGGTGTGACGCCGATCCAATTGGCGAGCGCCGTTTCTGCGATTGCCAATGGCGGCATGCTCTACAAGCCGCACGTGATTGCAGAATTGCGCCGCGGCGAGAAAGTTTTGCCCGCGGAGGGCCTGCTGACGCCGATGGAGCCTCGGCGCGTGATTCGCCCGGAAACGGCAGCGACACTCCGGCGGCTGATGGAAGGCGTGGTGCTGAACGGAACCGGAAGCCTGGCCCATCTTGACGGATGGACGGCGGCGGGGAAAACCGGCTCCGCACAAAAAATAGACCCTGCGACGGGAAGATATTCGCCTACGCATTTCATCGCGTCGTTTACGGGATTCGCCCCGATCAGCGACCCGGCGGTGACCATTCTTGTGTCGCTCGATTCGCCGGTCGGGCTGCATGAAGGCGGCATGGTGGCCGCGCCGGTCTTCAAGCGCATTGCAGAGCAAGTGCTGCCATATCTCGACGTGCCGCGCGATGTGCCCGTCAGTCCGCAACTGACGCAGGCGTCGTACAAGAAGCTTCACGTCTCGGACAGCGCGGCGCTCGAAGATTTTACTCCTGCGGATTTCTCTGGGCTGCCGGATCAACCTCCGTCGGAGTCTCCCACGTCAAATCCGAAGGAAGGTAAGAGCGATCCGTCCCCCGTGACCGTAGCCGTGGACGAAGGCGGAGACATCGAGGTGCCGGATTTCAGAGGCAAGACCATGCGCGAGGTGACCGAAGCTTGCATTCATCTTGGGTTGGACCCTGTTTTGGTTGGCAGCAGTCTTGCTACCAGTCAGACGCCTGCAGCCGGAGCAAAAGTCCGGAGGGGCGCAAAGGTCACCGTGCAATTCGGAGCACCAGCGACAAAGATAGGAAAGCCGAAGCAGAGAGCCAGGCATTAGGATGACAATTGGATTGAGCCAAGCAGAAGAACAGGTACGGGGCGCCATTACGAAGCAAGTCGACAGCCAGTTGAATCCGTCCGCTCAGAAAGACAGTGCGGTTGTCCGCAGAAAATTGAGTGAAGTGTTCCAGGGCACGGAAATCGCTCTGCCTCCCGGGGTGGGCGGTCTGGAAATACGACAGGTGGCCTGTGATTCCCGGAAGGTGCAGCCGGGCGCGCTGTTTTTTGCCCTGCACGGAGCAAAGGCAGACGGGAATGCCTTCATAAGAGATGCAGTGAAGCGAGGAGCGCTGGCGATTGCCAGCACGGAGTCTGCGCCTGACACTCCGTTGAACAGCGCGGCGTGGATTCAGGTGCAAGATGCACGCAAGGCGTTGGCTATCTCTTCCGCTAATTTTTTCGGGCGGCCTGCGAACGCCCTGCAACTTGTGGCGGTTACGGGCACGAACGGGAAGACGACCACGACTTCGGTCATCGACGCGATTGTGAAGGCCTCCGGCGCAAAGACCGGATTGTTCGGGACCATCGCCTACCACACGCCGATCGGTGAATATCCAGCCCCGAACACCACCCCCGAGTCAGTGGATCTGCAGGGCTTTTTCGCGGAAATTCGCGACGCGGGTGGGAAGTACGCCGTGCTCGAAGCCAGCTCGCATTCGCTGGCCATGGACCGCCTGTGGGGCTGCCACTTTCAGGCCGCCGTCTTCACCAACCTGACGCGCGAGCACATGGACTATCACAAGACGTTTGAAGACTATTTCGCCGCGAAGAAAAAACTGTTCGAAGGCACAGGTGCCGGAGCGCCGGAAGTAGCGGTGTTGAATAGCGATGATGAGTTTGGGAAACGGCTGGCAGGGCTGGCGAAGAAAACCGTGACCTATGGCCTCGAATCGCATGCGGACATCACCACGAAGAAATTTCATCTGACGTTCGATGGCTTGACGTTTACGGCGCAAACGCCGAGTGGAAAAGTGCAGGTCGTTTCGTCTCTCGTCGGCCGCATCAACGTTTACAACCTTCTTGCGGCGATTGGCGCGTCACAGGCGCTCGGCCTTTCGAATGATATGATCGAAATCGGCATCCGAAATCTCGAAAGCGTTTCCGGCCGTTTCGAGCGAATCGATCTGGGGCAGCCTTTTCTGGTGATTGTCGACTACGCGCATACGGACGACGCGCTGGAAAATCTGATTCGCACGGCGCGCGAGCTCAATCCCAAAGGCCGAATCATCACGCTTTTCGGCTGCGGCGGTGAAAAAGACCGCACCAAGCGTCCAGTGATGGGAGAAGTCGCCGGCCGGTTGAGCGACTTGACGATTCTATCGAGCGACAATCCGCGCAGCGAAGACCCGCTGAAAATCATCAGTGACATTATTGTAGGTCTGCAAAAAACCGCTGGAAAATATCTGATCGAGCCGGACCGCGAGCAAGCCATCGGCCTGGCTATGGACGAAGCACGCGCAGGCGACATGGTGCTGCTGGCGGGAAAAGGCCACGAGAATTATCAAATTTTGGCCGACCGCACGTTCGAATTCGACGATCGTGTGGAAGCGCGGCGCGCTCTGCGTCAGCGTGGATTCTCTGAGCCGCGGAACAAGGAGTTGAAAGAGGAGCCGCAAAGCGGCGTAGGGTTTGGCACTTAGCGCGCTTGAGTAATAGCTGTCACGAGGGTGTGGGTGCCAAGTGGTCGCCTCTTGAAAGGAGGAGCCCTCAAAACGGTGCAAACACAACCTGGGGTGGGACGCGCGGTTAAGAAGAGCCCATTGAGGAACTTATGCGGTGGACGATTGCACAAGTGGCTGGCGCTCTGGGTACTCGGCCGGGGGCGAGACTCGACCCCGTGGCCCGGGTGGCCGGCGTCTCGATTGATTCTCGCACGGTACGTGCCGGAGAACTGTTCATCGCCATCCACGGACCGCGTCACGATGGACACGATCATGTGGGCAGTGCGCTGGAGCGTGGAGCAATCGCGGCGGTGGTGGCGCAGGAGCGCCTGGCGCACTATGCGGTCGAAATCAGCAGCCGCTGCATCGCCGTGGTCGACACCTTCGAGGCACTCAAGCAGCTCGCGCGCGCAGTGCGCGAAGCCTGGGGCGGGAAAATTGCCGGCGTCACGGGTTCTGTCGGCAAGACCACCACGAAGGAGATCCTGGCGGCATTGCTGGGCACGAAGCTGCGGGTCTTGAAATCGGAGGGGAATCTAAATAATGAGTACGGCTTGCCGTTGACGCTGTTTCGTTTGGAAGAAACACATCAGGCGGCGGTACTGGAAATGGGCATGTCGCGGCGCGGCGAGTTAGCGCGGCTGGCAGCGATTGCGAAGCCGGACGTTGGCGTGGTGACGCGCGTGGCGCCGGCGCACTTGGAGTTTTTTGCGTCGGTGGATGAAATTGCCCTGGCGAAACGCGAGCTGATCGAAGGATTGAATGGGCGCGGATCGACCGCGGTGCTCAATGCGGACGATCCGCGCGTGGCCGCGTTTGGAGCGGTTGCTCCGGGGCGCGTGGTCACGTATGGGATCGAAAAGACGGCGTTTTTTATGGCGCAGGAGATTGAAGACCGGGGGGCGTTTGGATCGGCGTTCGACTACGTGAGCCCGGAAGGGCGCGTGAGGCTGGAGCTATCGGTGCCCGGGCATCATGCGATTTCGAACGCGCTGGCGGCACTGGCGGCTGCGAGCATTTGGGACATTGGCGCAGCGGAAGCGCAGAGCGTGTTTCGCTCCATGCGTGCGCCGGCGATGCGTGGAGAGCTGTTGCGTTTTTCGAATGAAGCGGCGCTCATCAACGATAGCTACAATTCGAGCCCGGCAGCGCTGCAGGCCATGACCGAGTTGCTGGCAGCGACACCGAACTATCGCCGGCGCATTCTTGCCGCAGGCGAAATGCGCGAGCTCGGTACGTCTTCCGCCGAACTTCATCGGGAATCGGGAAAGTTCGCAGCGAAGACTGGGAAGATCGATTTCATCATCGGAGTGGCGGGCGATGCGGCTCAGATCGTCGAAGGTGCAGTGGAGTCGGGCTTTCCGCGCGGGCAGACGAAATTCTTTGCCTCGCCGGAAGAAGCGGCCGAATACTTGAAAATCTTTCTGGAATCCGGCGACTTGCTGCTGGTGAAGGGCTCCCGCGGCGTGAAAATGGAGCGCATCGTCGAATCGCTGATTGCGGCACACGCGGCTCCTGGAGAAAATTCTAGCCAGGAGGTACGGCACTGAAATGCTCTACTACCTCCTTTATCACACGCTGCAACGCTACTTCAGCCCGCTGAATGTTTTCCGCTACATCACCGTTCGAACGGTGTATGCGAGCCTTACGGCGATGTTTCTTGCGCTGGTGTTTGGCCCATGGCTCATTCGGCGCCTGCGGGAATTGCAGATTGGGCAGTTCATCCGGGAAGAAGGTCCAGAGGAACATAAGAAGAAAGCAGGCACACCC
>Ga0207010_1076_pt1 | contig 17552 bp, 16 predicted proteins | sample Alteio_BWMinCont_82_FD_153465 | JGI IMG/M metagenome (GOLD analysis project Ga0207010, IMG submission 153465) | Enriched cells from forest soil in Barre Woods Harvard Forest LTER site, Petersham, Massachusetts, United States -... | ecosystem: Environmental > Terrestrial > Soil > Temperate forest >...
CTGGTGAAAGATGAGATGGAAGGGGTCTACGAGCTCGCGGTGCCGCTGGTCGTGGAGATCGGCGCGGGAACCAATTGGCGCGACCTGGAGTAAACGTCCCACATTGACTCTTTCCTTCCATACCCGCTGGGGGTAGAATCCGTTCAAAATCACGCCGAACCCGCTCCTTCGGCCGACTCATCCTGTCAGGAGGAAGCTATGCGCAGGACACTCGTCGTTCTGGGTGCGTTTCTGCTTGCGAGTTTCGGGATTTCATACACCAAGCCGGGCAGTACGCAGGAAAAACCGGGCGTTGCGGAACCCAAAATGACGCCCGAAGACGCTGCCAAGAAGAATCCTGTGCCACCGACGCCGGAAGGGCTGGCGGAAGTACGCAAGCTCTATGGTTACAATTGCGCGATGTGCCATGGAAAAACGGGGGATGGCAAGGGCGATCTGGCCGCGGACATGAAGCTGGAACTGCTGGATTGGCGCGAAGCTTCTACTCTCGAGAAAATGACGGACGGCGAGCTATTTTGGATTATCACCAACGGCAAAGGGAAAATGCCGGGTGAAGGTGATCGCTCAAAAGAGAAGGTGCGCTGGAACTTTGTGAATCTGGTGCGCTCGTTCGCCAAAAAGGGCACCTAGTAAAGACAACTTCTCGAGGTTTGCAGTGCCAGTGATAGTCACTGCGACGGCCGTGTTATCCTCGATTCGAATCCATTCCGGCAAGGAGCTTTCCGATGGCCCACGCACCGCAATTTTTGAAACTTGTGAACGAGGCGAAGAAGAAAGTTAAAGAAACCAATGTTGCCGATGTAAAGCGCCGCCAGGAAGCGGGCGAAAAGTTCCTTCTCGTGGACGTCCGTGAGGACAACGAATGGGCCAAGGGCCATCTACCTGGCGCGGTGCATCTGGGCAAGGGCATCATCGAACGCGACATCGAGCAGCGCGTGCCGGATACCAACGCCAAAGTAATCCTTTATTGCGGAGGAGGATTTCGCTCCGCGTTGGTGGCTGACAATTTGCAGAAAATGGGATACACGAACGTGGAATCGATGGATGGCGGCTGGAAAGGCTGGCTGGACGCGGGCCTGCCGACGGCCAAAGACTAGCGAGAGGGAGCTGCTCCGTTTGACATGGAATCACTCGAGAACGCCGGCCGCCGCCGTCAGCGGTGGGATATTCTGATTCAAGCGGAAAAAGTTACCTGGATCGTAGATCGTTTTTATGGCGCGTAGACGCTCCCAGCGTTCGCGATAGGCCTCAGGAACGCGGTCATCTTCATCGCCGCTCATGAAATTGACGTAAACTCCCGGAACCATTGCGGGGCGTAACCGGGCAAATAAGCTTCGAATCCAGGAAATGTTTGCAGCATCGTCGGCAGGTTCGGACCAGTTTCCGAGCAAATTGAGAACAAAGGGCGAGCTACGAGCGCCGAAAGCGGTTTCGCCAGGCGCAACCCGCGCCGCTGCGCCGCCGAGGTAGGCCAGCTCGATTTCATTCATGGCAGAGGGATTCGTAGTGAGCGCTTCCAGCATGATGCCGATGCTTTCGTCGTTCAGGGTTTTAAAGTATCCGGCTTTGGTGTAATAGCGGCGGTCATGGGGGAAATCCGAATCCGCCAGTGTTTGCAGCGTGAGGAAGGGAAGCACTTCTTTGGTGACCGCCTGGTGATTGCCAATGGCGAAAGCGTGATCGACATAGCGGCGGCCTTCTTCGAGATCACCCACCCAGAGCGCTGACGAGCTTACGACGGGGCGTCCGCGGAGATCTGCTGGAATGTTTTCGTCGTGAGGCGCGGTTTTCAAAGAGAAGCCCCATCGCAGATTGTCCGGTGCTTCAGGCATGAATTCGCGCCAATGGCGCAGAAGACCGAGCACCTTATCGCCAGGACACAGCCCCCTGCCGAACAGGACCGAACTCACTGGATGAAGCGTCACTTCGAATTCAGTCACGACGCCAAAGTTGCCTCCGCCTCCTCGCAGAGCCCAAAAGAGGTCCGCGTTCTCATTGGCATTGGCGCGCACTAGCGAGCCGTCCGCAACAACCACCGTAAAGCCCCGCACATTGTCACAAGATAGGCCGTGCAAGCGATTTAGCCATCCGGTGCCACCTCCGAGAACCAGGCCGGCGGCCCCGGTGTGGGAAACGACGCCGGCCGGGAAGGCGAGTCCCACGGTTTGCGTTGCGGAGTCGATGGAACCGAGCAGGCATCCGCCTTCGAACCGCGCAGATCGGGTCTCAGGGAAAACTTGAACCTTGCGCATGGGCGACAGATCAATGACCAGGCCGTCATCGCAAGAGCTGAAGCCGGCGAGACTATGGCCACCACAACGGACAGCGGTGAGCACTGCGGCCGAGCCTGCGGTACGAACGACGGCCTGGACATCGCTGGAATCATTACACCGAGCGATCAAAGCAGGTCTGCGAGCAACCAAGCCGTTCCAGATGCGGCGCGCCTCCGGGTACCCGGCGTCGTCAGGGCGGAGTAGACTTCCTTTGACGGAGCGTTTCAAGGCAGCATGAACTTCTTCGATTGCTTTGGTCATAGGAAAGAGAGGTGCGAGCTGTCCGAATTCATTTTGTTGTTTCCGATCGTATGTCACTTGACACTGGCATGCACGCATTGTAGCGTTCGCGTGCTTCGCTTCCGCCACGCAAACACACAGTCCCGACTCGATCGCAACGGGGACGCAAGGAAATCAGATGAGTGGTACTGCTAATCCTCCACCTATTCTGGATCGCGGCACGGGATTCCCCGTTGCGTCCATCCGTTCTCAGTTTCCGGCGCTTCACCGCGAGCCCTCGTTCATCTTCTTCGACAACGCCGCGGGCGCGCAAGTGCCACAGATCGTTCTGGATGCCGTCAACCAGCACTTGGTGGAGCGCAACGTTCAGCGCGGGGGCCGTTACCGGCACAGCCGTGAAGTGGACGCGACGATTGCGCGGGCGCGCGAGAGCGTGGGCGTTTTCCTTAATGCCCGCGATCCAAGCGAAATCGCCTTTGGCATGAATGCTACTTCGTTCATCCGGCTCGTGAGCCTGGCGCTTGGGCAAACTCTCCAGGAGCGCAACGAGATTATTGTCACGGACATGGATCATGAAGCCAATGTGGCCACGTGGCTGGCGTTGCAGAGAGAAGGCGCGAAATTTCAGTGGTGGAAGATGCGGGACGACGGCAATTTGCATCCCGAAGACTTGAAACCGCTGCTGTCTTCGAAAACGCGCATGGTGGCGTGCACGGTGGCTTCGAATGCCCTCGGCTCGATCGTGGACGTCGCGGGAGCGGCCAAGCTGGCGCACGAAGTGGGCGCCGAAATTTTTCTGGATTGTGTGCACTACGGGCCGCACGCAGTCATGGACGTACAGGCGTTCGACTGCGATTACCTGGTCTGTTCCGGATATAAGATTTTTTCTCCGCATATGGGATTCCTGTGGGGGCGCCGCAAACTTCTGGAGAAGCTGCCAACCTTCCGCGAAGACTTTATTCCTGACGAGCCGCCAGGAAAAATCGAAGCGGGGACGTTTATTTATGAAAATGTAGCGGGCATGGATGCGGCAGTCTCCTATATGGAGAATCTGGGAAAGAGTCTCGGTGACAGCGAGGGAGCCATTCCAGCAAAGTCCAAGCGCGCCAATATCGTGCGCGCTATGACAGCCATCCGATCGTACGAGGAAGGCCTATCGCTCGAACTGCTCCGTATTTTGCGCGAATGCGGGGCCACTATCTACGGCGTGGCAGAAGATCACCGGGTGCACGAGCGTGTTCCCACGTTGTGCTTCAATTTGAAGAAAACCGCCCCGGCAAAAGTCACAGAGACGATGTCAGACGCGGGTATTGGGATTCGCGATGGCCACATGTACACGCCTCGGCTGATGAAACGGCTCGGGTTGCGCCAGGATAGCGGCGTGGTTCGAATTTCCGCGGTTCACTACAACACAATGGAAGAGATCCATCGCTTTGGCGACATTCTGCTCGATTTGAGCAAGCATGAGTAACGCTCCCGATCCCTCCTTGGAACTCGCGCCCAGCACAGCAGATTTACCGAGCCACGCAGCAGAAACCGGGGAACTCCGACGCAGGCTGACCCAGCGGCAGCTCAGTATGCTGGCCATTGGCGGGGCGATTGGTGTCGGGCTTTTTCTGGGAAGCAGCGTAACGATCCGCCTGGCGGGGCCGGGTGTGATCGTGTCCTACCTTCTCGGCGCGGTCATCGCGCTCATCGTTTCTTATTCTCTGGTGGAAATGGCGGTTGTGCATCCCGTTGCGGGCTCGTTCGGTGTCTACGCTGAAACGTACCTCAACCCGTGGGCAGGATTCACAGTTCGCACGACGTACGCGCTGGTTCAAATCATTGCGATCGGCGCGGAAGTGACGGCCGTGGCTATCTATTTCGCGTTCTGGTTTCCGACGATCCCGCCATGGATCTGGGTGGTCGGAGTCTCGGTCGGACTTGTCGCATTGAACTCGCAGCAGGTGGCGCGGTTCGGTGAGTTCGAGTATTGGTTTGCGTTGATCAAAGTTCTGGCGATCGTCGTTTTTATTGTCGTCGGTCTGGGTTTGATACTTGGCCTGGGCCCCAGGCCGGCCGTTGGTCTTTCGAATCTCACCGCGAACGGCGGCTTTCTTCCGCATGGTTGGAAGGGCGTGTGGCTGGCGCTGACGCTCGTGCTGACCAGCTACATGGGCGTGGAGATCATTGCCGTCACCGCGGGCGAAGCCGAGAGCCCGGAGGTGTCCATTCCCCGGGCCATGCGTACGATTGTGTTCCGGCTAATCCTCTTTTACGTGCTCGCAATCACCATCATGCTGGCGATGACCCCATGGAATCACGCGGGCACCGGCGCCGGCATCACGGGGAGTCCCTTCGTGAGCGCCTTTTCCGCCGTGGGCATTCCGTATGTGGCCGGCATCATGAATCTGGTGGTAATCACCGCGGCGCTCTCGAGCTCCAACACCGATTTATACCTCACCACGCGCATGCTTTTTTCCCTGTCGAGGGGCTGCTACGCCCCGGAATGGCTGGGGCGCCTCAGCGCAAACGGCGTTCCCCGCCGAGCGCTGGCCGTTTCGACGGGCGGAATGGTAGCGGCGATCTTGCTCGCGATCTATGCGCCGGCGAAAGCATTTCTCATGCTCTATGGCGTTGCCGTGGCGGGGATGCTCTTTGTCTGGATTATTATTTTATTTACCCATTTCGCGTTTCGGCGCGCGCTTGGTCCCGAACGCATCGCCCGGCTGCCCCTGCGCTTACGATTCTTTCCGTATTCGACCTGGCTGGGCATCGCCGCTCTGCTCGGCATCGTCGCAAGCACATTTTTTGTCGAAGGCTTGCAGTACACGGTTCCGGCTTTCGCGCCGTTTCTCCTGCTGATTTCACTCGCGTATTGGAAAGTCCGGCGAGGCAAGAGCTTTGCGTCCGGAATGGGGCTCAAGTAAGCGAGCGGGTACCGCAAAGTGGAGAGAATTTGGCTGGGGCGGAAGGATTCGAACCTTCACCGTCCTCATTAACAGTGAGGTGTCCTACCAGTTGGACCACGCCCCAGCGGGTGTTGGCGGCCCCGGCCTGTCCCGAGCCACGCAAATGTAGGTAGGCTCCGCCGCAAATGGAGCGGCCGAGGGTATTGATAAGATACCACGCCAGTCTGTCATGAACCTCCTAAGAAAAACTTATGCCCAACAAACGAAAAGCTTTACGCGACTGACCGCCTTTTTGACCACTCCAAAGGAGATTCTTTCGCTTCTGACGAATATTTCGAAGAATTCACAGAATTGAGAAGATTTGTTGCACTCCCGGAGGCCTGAATCTCATCCATGTAGCGATGGGCGAGGTTGCATTCCGGAATGTTTTGGTGGAAACTATCGCGTTCACAACGACCCGGGCCCGCACTTCCCGGCTGAAAAACGTGGGAGGCCCTGATATTAGTATCCTTTTGTTTTGCTCCCCCGACCTAGTGCGAAACTGACATGTCCCAGATTTTCCATCGCAGCACGAACTTCATCGCGCGCTTCAGCGTATTTTCGGCGCTCTTCCTGGTTGGGCTGGCGCTGATCGCGGTCCTGGCGATGGCACGTTCGCCTTACATGACGCACCAGAACGTGACGCGCGAGCAGCCCGTGCAGTTCAGCCACAAGCATCACGCGGGCGATGACGGCCTGGACTGCCGCTATTGTCATACGGGAGTGGAAACTTCTGCGGTGGCCGGCATTCCGCCGACAAAGACCTGCATGAATTGCCATTCGGTGCTGTACAACAACGCGAGTTACCTCGAACCTATTCGCGAAAGCTATCGTACCGATAAATCCATTGAGTGGGTGAAGGTGCACCGTCTGGCGGATTTTGCGTATTTCAATCACAGCATTCACGTCAACAAAGGCGTTGGCTGTTCGACCTGCCATGGCCAGGTCAACCAGATGCCGCTCGTTTTCCAGGCCAACACTTTGCTGATGCAATGGTGCCTGGACTGCCACCGAAATCCCGAGGCGGTTTTGCGCGAGAAGAAAGAAGATGTTTTTTCCATGGATTGGAAAGCGCCGGCTAACCAGGCGGAAATCGGCAAACGGCTGGCGGCGGAACGCAAAATCCGGACACCGGAAGAGCTGACGAGCTGCTCAACCTGTCATCGCTGATGGAGCGTATGCACGAACACGGCAAACACGAGCATCCTGGCGCCGCGCACGATCACGGCGGGCAAGCGAAAGAATTGCTGCAGCCTGCCGGCGCGCTGGATTTGGCCGCGGTTCGCGAGAAGCTGGAATCGAAAACCGGCAAACAGTACTGGCGTTCGCTGGAAGAGCTTGCGGAGGATCCGCGCTTTGAAGAATTGCTGCACAACGAATTTCCCCGGCAGGCTCCATCGGAGTGGGATGAGGGCGTGGACCGCCGGGATTTCCTGAAGCTCATGGCGGCGTCGCTGGCGTTTGCGGGCCTTTCCGGGTGCGGCCGAACTCCGGAAGAACACATCGTGCCGTACGTGAAGCAGCCCGACGGCATGATCCTCGGCAAACCGCAGTTCTACGCGACGGTCATGCCGTTTGGCGCGGACGCCATTGGATTGCTCGTCGAAAGCCATGAGGGGCGCCCCACAAAGATTGAAGGCAACCCCGATCATCCTTCCAGCCTGGGCGCTAGCAATGTATTTGCGCAAGCTTCCGTGCTGAATCTCTACGATCCGGATCGCGCGCAGACGGCCACGAAGTTCGGCGAAATCAAAACGTGGGCGGAATTCCTGGACAGCGCGCAGGCGATTGCGGCCGCGGCGAAGACCGCGGATGGAGCGGGTTTCCGCATCCTCACCGGCATAGTCACTTCGCCGACGCTTGACGCGCAGATCCAATCGGTCCTGGCGCTTTATCCGAAGGCCAAGTGGCATCAGTGGGAGCCCGCCGTCAGCGATGGTGCGCGCGAAGGCGCGAAGCTTGCCTTCGGAAGTTACGTCAACACCGTCTACCGCGTGGAAAAAGCCGACGTAATTCTCTCGTTGGACTCTGATTTTCTTGGCAGCGGTCCGGGGCACATTCGCTACGCGAGGGAGTTTTCGCGCCGGCGCAAGCTGCCTAATCTGAAGAAGCCGAACCCGCTGGCCGATGAAGTACTTCCACAAATCACAATGAATCGGCTCTATGTCGTCGAGCCCACGCCGAGTGTCACCGGCGCGACGGCAGATCATCGCTTGCCATTACGTGCTTCAGAAGTCGAACTTTTTGCCCGTGCCCTGGCTTCAAAACTTGGGCTCGGCGGCGCGGCTCCGCTTTCCCCTGACAATGAAAAATGGCTTGACGCAGTAACCAAGGATTTGCAGAAACATAAAAGCGCTTCGCTGGTCGTCGCTGGCGAGCAGCAATCCGCGGAAGTGCACGCGCTGGCGCATGCCATCAACGCCGCACTCGGCAACGTGGGGACGACGCTCTACTACACAGAATCAGTGGAAACGCATCCCGTCAATCATCTTGATTCACTGCGCGAGCTTTGCACGGACATCGACAATGGCCTCGTGGACACGCTGCTGATTCTCGGCGTCAACCCTGTGTACACCGCGCCGCACGATTTTGATTTCGCGTCAAAGATCGGGTTCGACAAAAAATCGAAGCAGAAGAAAGTCCGCAACACCATTCACGCCAGTCCGCATTACGACGAGACTTCCGAACTCTGCGACTGGCACGTGGCGGAGTCGCACTATCTGGAAACCTGGGGAGACGCGCGCGCTTTCGACGGCACGGTCAGCGTGATCCAGCCGCTCATCGCGCCCCTTTATCGCACGCATTCGCATCGCGAAGTGCTGGCGGCCTTCACCGACAAACCCGGCATTTCCGATTACGACGTGCTGCGGGACCGCCTGAAAGCCGCGTATCCTTCGGCGGATTTCGAGAAATTCTGGCGCAAGACGCTGAACGATGGACTTGTCGCAGGCTCGGCGTTTCCACCAATCACCCCCGCGCAAAAGTTCAACGCCGCCAGCCTTCCCCCGGCGAAGCCTGCCTCCGCGGAGGAAATCGAATTTATTTTCCGGCCCGACCCGTGCGTCTATGACGGCCGCTTCGCCAATAACGGGTGGCTGCAGGAATTGCCCAAGCCGGTCACAAAATTGACATGGGACAACGCCGCGCTGGTCAGTCCAAAGACCGCGGAAAAGCTGGGCCTGACGCACGACATCGGCGCGCGCGGCGGCGAGCACGGAAAGATTTATTCGAACGTGATCGACATCGAGCTTTCGAACAGCAAAGTCACCGCCGCGGCGTGGCGACTCCCGGGCCAGGCTGATGGCGTGGTTGTTCTTCCACTGGGCTATGGCCGCAAGCGCGCGGGCTATACCGGCACGAACAAAGGGTTCAACGCCTACGCTGTGCGCGCTTCGAATGCTCTTTGGGCCGCCTTGGCTCCCGCGAGCGCCATCAAAAAAACCGGGGACGACTATCCGCTGGCCTGCACGCAATATCACTTCAACATGGAAGGCCGCCAGATCCTGGAGACGGCCACGCTCGAGGAATACCAGAAGAATCCCGATTTCGCCCACGCCCGCGAAAAAGAAGTGCCCAAAGAACTTTCGCTGTACAAGGAATTTTCTTACCCCGGCTATGCCTGGGGTATGGCGATTGATTTGAACAGCTGCAACGGCTGCAATGCCTGCGTGGTCGCGTGCCATTCGGAAAACAACATCCCGGTGGTCGGCAAGGATCAAGTAATGCGTGGCCGCGAGATGCACTGGATCCGCATCGACCGTTATTACGAGAACACCAAATCCGCCACGAACGATCCATCCGCCTACGATCAGTCGGAGTATAACCCGCAGACATTTTTCCAGCCGGTTCCGTGCCAGCAATGCGAGAACGCGCCGTGCGAACAGGTGTGCCCCGTCGGAGCCACGGTCCACAGCGCCGAAGGCCTGAACGACATGGTTTACAACCGCTGCGTGGGCACGCGCTACTGTTCGAACAACTGCCCGTACAAAGTGCGGCGCTTCAATTTCCTGCGCTTCCAGGATTGGGAAACGCCGCAACTCAAACTCCTGCGCAATCCCGAAGTCACTGTGCGCAGCCGTGGCGTCATGGAAAAGTGCACCTACTGCGTGCAGCGCATCAACAGCGTGCGCATCGAATCGGAAAAGCAAAACCGCCCGATTCGCGACGGCGAAATCGTGACCGCCTGCGAAGCAGCCTGCCCAACCGAAGCCATCGTTTTCGGCAACGCCAATGACTCGACGAGCCGCGTCGCCAAGCGCAAAGCACAGCAGCGAAACTACTCGTTGCTCGGCGAATTGAACGCGCGCCCGCGCACCACCTATCTTGCAGCCGTACGAAATCCTAATCCTGAACTGGAGAAAGCATGAGCGCCGGGCAACCGCCACTCGATTCTCCAGAGATCAAGCGCCTCTCACCGGTGCTCGGCCCGGGCTACACCTTCGGCTCGGTCACCGACAAAATCAGCGCTATCGTTCTGACGCGCCCCACTTCGCTTGGCTGGTTCATTGGATTCGGAATCGCCTTCAGCGTCGTGGGGATGCTCACTGTCGCGCTCGGTTGGCTCATCATCAAGGGCGTAGGCATTTGGGGCATCAACATCCCCATCGGCTGGGGCTTCGCCATCGTCAATTTCGTCTGGTGGATCGGCATCGGCCATGCCGGGACGCTGATTTCCGCAATCCTCTTCCTTCTCAACCAAAAGTGGCGCACGTCCATCAACCGTTTCGCCGAAGCCATGACCCTTTTCGCGGTGGCCTGCGCCGGCATCTTCCCTCTGATCCACACTGGACGCCCATGGATGGCGTTTTACATGATCCCGTATCCCAGCACGATGGGCCTCTGGCCGCAGTTTCGCAGCCCGTTGATCTGGGATGTGTTTGCAGTTTCAACGTACGGCACGGTTTCTCTGATGTTCTGGTATGTCGGGTTGATCCCCGACTTGGCCACGCTGCGTGACCGCGCCATCAAAATGCCCATGAAAGTTATCTACGGCATGTTGTCAATGGGCTGGCGCGGTTCGGCGCGCCACTGGCATCGTTACCAGTCGGCCTACCTGCTGCTCGCCGGACTGGCGACGCCGCTGGTGCTCTCCGTACACACGGTCGTGAGCTTTGACTTCGCCATCGCCATTGTTCCCGGCTGGCACACCACGATTTTCCCGCCGTACTTCGTTGCCGGCGCTATCTATTCCGGGTTTGCGATGGTTTTGACCATCGCGATTCCCTTGCGCAAAGCGTATAACCTGGAAGACTTCATCACCATGCGCCATCTGGACAACATGGCCAAGGTCATGCTCGCTACCGGGCTCATCGTCGCCTACGGCTATTTCTTTGAGTTTTTCATGTCCTCTTATAGCGGAAACAAGTTTGACGTTTTCCTGGTGCAGCAGCGGCTCCACGGCCCCTACTCGCCGTTTTACTACGCACTGATTCTTTGCAACATCCTGACGCCGCAAATGCTCTGGTTTTACAAGATGCGCCACAACGTGGCCGTGCTGTTCGTCATGTCCATCGTCGTGAATATCGGCATGTGGCTGGAGCGCTTTGTGATCGTGGTCATCAGCCTCACGCGCGACTTCGTGCCCTCTGCTTGGGGCCGCTACAGTCCCACGTTCTGGGACTGGGCCACTTTTATTGGAACGATGGGGCTGTTCGTCATGCTGATTTTCCTGTTCGTTCGGGTGCTCCCCGCGATTTCCATCGCGGAGATGCGCGAACTGGTGGCGGAAACGTCCGAGGAGAAAAAGTAGTGCTGCACCGCTCTCATACCTACGGCGTGATGGGTGAGTTCGGCAACCCCGAAGAGCTCATTCGTGCCGTGGAGAAAATCCGAGAAGCCGGCTACCGCCGCGTCAACGCCTATTCGCCGTTTCCCGTGGAAGGCCTTTCCGAAGCCCTGGGCCTGAAGCGCAATATGGTGCCGTTGATCTGCCTTCTGGGAGGCCTCGCGGGCGGCCTGGGCGGGTTTTTCTTTCAATACTGGGTGGCGGTGATCGCTTATCCGCAGAATATTGCCGGCCGCCCGCTCAATAGCTGGCCCGCGTTTATTCCCGTTACGTTTGAGTTGACCATTCTCGGCGCGGCGCTCTCCGCGGTTTTCGGCATGCTCGCGCTCAACAAACTGCCCCAGCCGCACCATCCGGTTTTCAATGTGCCGCGCTTCACGCACGCCTCCGCGGACCGTTTTTTTGTTTGTATCGAGAGGAAGGATCCGAAATTTCACCTTGAAGAATGCGCCCGTTTGCTGGAGCAGCTTCACGCGCACCATATCACCGAGGTGTCCGATGACTAACACCTCGCGCTTCCTGTTCCTCGCTTGCATCGCCGCATGCCTAGGTTTCAGCTCCGGTTGCCAGTATCTGCGACAGGACATGGCTGACCAACCCAAGAACCGGCCGCTCTCGCCTTCGGATTTTTTTGCCGACGGCCGTTCCGAGCGCCCGCTGGTGGAAAATACGGTTGCTCATGGTGCGATTGCCGACGACGAACTTTTCGTGCCCAAGGATTCGAACGCCATCCCGCTCCCGGTGAATCGGGAGCTCCTCGAACGCGGCGAAGAGCGCTACAAGATTTTCTGCACGCCGTGCCACGGCTTGCAGGGTGACGGCCACGGGATGGTGGCCATGCGCGGCATGAAGCCGCCTCCCAGTTTTCATCAGGATCGCTTGCGGCAGGAGCCCAACGGCTACATCTACGACGTGGTCACCAACGGATTCGGCGCCATGTATGGCTACTCCGCGCAGATTCCGCCGCGCGACCGCTGGGCCATCATCGCTTACGTGCGCGCGCTGCAGCTCAGCCGCAATGCCAAGGCCGCGGATCTTCCCGCGGAGCTGCGCGAGAAATTGAATCAGGGCGGCGAGCACCGGCCACAAGCAGAAACCACAAAAGAACCGACGGGAGGCAGCAACTGATGGCAGCGCAGGAATATCCAGCGCCGGAAAGCGTCGGCCGCCTGCAACATCGTGCGCTCGTCGTGGGTGGTATCGCCCTGATTGTGTCTCTGCTCGGGGTGATGCGTTCTCCTGAACGCTTCTATCAATCCTATCTGATGAGTTTCATTCTGGTGCTGGGATTGACGCTGGGCTCACTAGGACTTTTGATGCTGCAGCATCTCACCGGCGGCCAGTGGGGCGTCATCATTCGGCGCTCGCTAGAATCCGCCACGCGGACCCTTCCGCTCGTTCTGGTCTTTTTCCTTCCCATCGTTTTCTTTGGCATGAAGTATCTTTACGGCGCTTGGCTTGATCCGGAGAAAGTAAAGGAGGAACCGCTGTCAAAATTCCAGCAGGCCTATCTGACCGCCCCGGGATTCCAATTGCGCGCGGTATTTTATTTTGCCGTCTGGCTGCTGCTGATGGTTCTCTTCAACCGCTGGTCGAAAGAACAGGACGTCAACCGCGAGGACCGCGCTTTGCGCCGCCGCTTGGCGATGTTTGCCGGCCCGGGCATCATTCTCTACGTTTTCTGCATGAGCTTCGCGGCCATCGACTGGGTCATGTCGCTTTCTCCGCACTGGGCTTCAACCATTTATGGATTTCTGTTTGTGGCCGGTCAGTTGATTTCCTCGATGGCCTTCATGATCGCTGTTGTCGTTTTATTGTCGCGCACCGAGCCTTTTTCCAACGTGTTGCAGAAGCGCCACTTGCACGATCTCGGCAAATTGCTTTTGGCCTTCGTCATGTTGTGGGCTTATTTCGATTTCTCGCAATTACTGATCATCTGGTCCGGCAACCAACCTGAAGAGATTAGTTTTTATCGCACGCGCCTGTATGGCGGCTGGGGAGTCGTCGCTGTCATTGTGCTGGTCTTCCACTTTTTCGTTCCGTTTTTCCTGTTGCTATCGCAGGACGTGAAGCGCAACGCCAGAATCCTTCCGAAAATCGCCGTTTGGCTGATCTTCATGCGTCTGGTCGATCTCTTTTGGATGACCAGGCCGGAGTTTACCGCCAACGCTGCGCCTACCTGGCTCGATATTGTTTTGCCCCTCGCCCTCGGCGGATTGTGGCTGGCCTTTTTCGCGTTCCATTTGCAGCGGCACCCACTTCTTCCGCTAGGCGACCCGAAACTCGAGGAGGCCCTGGAGCATCATGAGCACTGAGCTTCCCAATCAGGGTCACGACGCGGGCCAACCGCCGCGGCACACAAGCGTTGCGTTTGAGGAGCGCGACGTCCAGACCGGCACTATCTACGGTTACCTTGTTGCCCTCGGTTTGGCGGTTGTGGCCGCCTTGGGCGTGTGCGTTTTCATTTTGCGCTTTACCGGCAATTTCGCGGCTTCCAACGATACGCCTCCGCCGCCTTCCCGCGAAGCTCTTGGCCCGAATTACCGCACGCTTCCGCCGGAGCCGCGGCTTCAGGGCGTGCCCGGCCACGGAACCGATCCGCAGCAGGATATGCGCGACAAATTGAAATCCGACAACGAGGCGAACGAGGAGACGCGCTGGATCGATCCGAGCACCGGCATCGCGCAGATTCCCGTGAAAGAGGCGATGAAGATCATCGCAGAAAAAGGGTTGCCCGCGGTGTCCCGGCCGCCAGCGGAGAAAAAGAAGTGACGAGATGAAGAAATTCAGCGCCATGATCGGTATAGGGGCACTTTTGCTGGCAGCGTCTGCTTCGCGGGCGCAAACCGTCCCCAGCAACATGGGCACCACGGCCGCCACTCTGCCGCCTGCGCTGCAAAATGTCGGATTCGAACCGCAGCTCAACGCGCAAATGCCGCTTGATCTGCCCTTCCGCGACGAGACCGGCCGCAACGTACAGCTTCGCGATTACTTCGGCCAGAAACCCGTCGTCCTGGCCTTCGTTTACTACGGCTGCCCCATGCTCTGCGATCAGGTCCAGCAGGGCGTTGTCGGCACGCTTCGTATGCTCTCTTTCAATCCGGGCCGCGACTATGAGGTCGTTTTCGTCAGCTTCGATTCCCGCGAGACTCCCGCCATGGCCGCCGAGAAGAAAAAAAATGCGCTCTCCCATTTCCGGCGCCCCGAAACAAACTCCGGCTGGCACTTCCTCACCGGTCCGCAGGAATCCATCGACGCGGCCACGCACGCCGCCAATTTCCACTACAATTTCTTCGCCAAAACTAATCTTTTTGCGCACGCCAGCGGCGTCATGCTGCTCACCCCCGATGGCCGCATCTCGCGCTACTTCTACGGCATCGAGTATCCCGGCCGCGACATGCGCCTGGGTCTTGTCGAAGCCTCCGCCGGAAAAATCGGTACGCCCATCGACCACGTGCTGCTGTTCTGTTACCAGTACGATCCCACCGCCGCCACCTACAGCGCTTCGATCCTGAAAATTATCCGGCTCGGCGGCGTCCTGACCATTCTCTGTATCATCGGAGGAATTTTAGTTTTCCGCCGACGTGATGTTTTGCAACAGGCCAAGCTTCGTCAGCCGCTCAGCGGCATTACGGAAAGAGGAGCTCACTAAGCCGTGCAGTCGCAATTGCCACTATCTCCGGAGCAGGCGTCCAATTTCGCGCCGCATGTGGACGGCCTCATGGCTTTCATTACCCTCATCTCTCTGTTCTTTGGGGTGGTCATTACCGCGGCCATCGTCATTTTCTTTTTCAAATACCACCGCAAAGAAGTCAATGACGTGGGTGTTCCCATTCACGGTGACATGCGGCTGGAGGCTGCGTGGCTGATTATCCCGCTGGTCCTGGCCATGGCCATGTTCGGCTGGGGAGCGGTCATCTATGTGGATTACCGGCACGCTCCGCCAGACACGCTGGACATTTACGTCATCGGCAAGCAGTGGATGTGGAAAGCGCAGCAGCCCAACGGCCTCAAGGAAATCAACGAGTTGCATGTTCCTGTGGGGCGAGACGTCCGCCTGATCCTGGCCAGTGAAGATGTCATCCACGATTTCTTCGTCCCCGCGTTCCGCGTAAAAATGGATGTCGTTCCGGGCCACTACAACACCATGTGGTTCCGCCCCACCAAGCCCGGCCGCTACCATTTCTTCTGCTCGCAGTATTGCGGCACCAATCACGCGCTCATGGGTGGCTGGGTCACCGTCATGGAGCCCGCCGACTACGCCGCGTGGCTCTCCGGCACTTCGGGCGCTGAGGGCAATCCCGTTGTGGCCGGCGAAAAACTTTTCGCGGAGAAAGCCTGCAGCACTTGCCATCTGGGCGCAGGACTGGGCCGCGCACCCTCGTTGAACGGCGTCTATGGCGCCAAAATTCTGCTCGCCGATGGCTCCACGGTCACCGCCGACGAAGCCTACATTCGCGAATCGATCCTGCAGCCTAACGCGAAAATCGTGGCCGGATATCAGCCGGTGATGCCCACGTTCCAGGGACAATTGACGGAAGAGCAGATTCTCGCTCTCACCGCTTACATCAAGTCTTTGCAGTCGCAGCCTGTGCCCGCAAAGGGCTCCGGCATCGCGCCGGCCACGGAGAAGAAATAAGCCATGAGCACGACGCCGCAAATTCCTCCGGCCCACAAGATGCCGCGCGAGGACTATCTCAACGCCAAGTACGGTCTCGGCTCGTGGCTACTGACCACCGACCACAAGCGCATCGCGCTCCTGTACCTTGGCTCGGTCACCGTTTTCTTTTTCATTGGCGGCATTTTCGCCACATTGATCCGCATTCACCTGCTCACGCCCAGCGGCTATCTGGTTACGCCGGAAACCTACAACAAACTTTTCACCATGCACGGCGTGGCCATGATTTTCTTTTTCCTGATTCCCTCCATCCCCGCCGTCCTCGGAAATTTCCTGATTCCGCTCATGATCGGCGCGAAAGACCTGGCCTTTCCAAAAATCAATCTCCTGAGCTGGTACATCTACCTCGTCGGCGGCTGCTTCGTCCTCTATTCCTTCGGCACCGGCGGCCTCGATACTGGCTGGACGTTCTACACCCCGTTAAGCAGTGTCTATTCGAATTCCGCGGTCACCCCCGCAGTCATTGGCATCTTCATCAACGGCTTCTCCTCGATTCTCACCGGCCTCAATTTCATCGTCACCATTCACACCATGCGAGCGCCGGGCATGACCTGGTTCCGGCTCCCGCTTTTCGTTTGGGCGCACTACGCCACCAGCCTCGTGATGGTTCTGGGGACTCCGGTTATCGCCATCACGCTTCTCCTTGCCGGTCTCGAGCGCATGTTTCATCTCGGCTTTTTCAATCCTGCCCTTGGCGGCGATCCCATTCTTTTCCAGCATCTCTTCTGGTTCTATTCGCATCCGGCTGTCTACATCATGGTTCTTCCCGCCATGGGCGTAGTCAGCGAGATTATTCCCACGTTCGCGCGCAAGCCGATTTTCGGTTACTCCTTCATAGCGGGATCCAGCATCGCCATCGCTGTCATCGGCTTCCTGGTTTGGGCGCATCACATGTTCGTCACCGGGGAATCCACCTACGCCGCGCTTACCTTCTCGTTTCTCAGCTACCTGGTGGCCATTCCCTCCGCCGTCAAGGTTTTCAACTGGACTTCAACGCTCTACAAAGGTTCCATCTCCTGGGACACGCCGATGATCTATGCGCTCGGCTTCATCGGCCTCTTTCTCATCAGCGGCCCACACAGTGATGGCGGTGCCGACCATCAGCGACAAGAAAATGACGGCGTAGACTCTTGGCGAAACAATATGTTCGGACACGCGTGCCTCTCCCAAACTCCGCTAGTGGTGCCGGTCAATCAGATATAACAATGGGAACAGATAGATCCAGACGATGTCGACGAAGTGCCAGTACAAGCCCACGATTTCGACGGGCGTGTTGTACTGCGGCGTGAAGCGGCCAGCGAACGAGCCCTTGATAAGCCACAGCAGAAGGCCGGCGCCGATGATCATGTGCAGGGCGTGCAGGCCGGTCATGCCGAAGTACAGTGAGAAATAGAGCTGGGAGTGGGCGTTGATGTCCGGATCGGTCTTAATGGCCGTCTCCACTTCCTCTTTCTCTCGGGCCAATTCTTTGAGGTCATCGCCGGCGGTGGGATGCGCAGAGCGGTACCGCATGTCGAAGCCAAGGCCGGGGATTAGATGGTGGTCGTACTTCTGCTTGTACTCGATGGCTTTGACGCCGAGAAAAACGGTGCCGAGGCCAAGAGTGGCGACCAGAAAAATGCTGACGAGTTTCTTCTTACCGA
>Ga0207010_1084_pt1 | contig 16498 bp, 12 predicted proteins | sample Alteio_BWMinCont_82_FD_153465 | JGI IMG/M metagenome (GOLD analysis project Ga0207010, IMG submission 153465) | Enriched cells from forest soil in Barre Woods Harvard Forest LTER site, Petersham, Massachusetts, United States -... | ecosystem: Environmental > Terrestrial > Soil > Temperate forest >...
GCTTTTGGCATTGACTGGAAGCAACTTCCGACGACTATATTTCTGCAGGGAATGGTCAAGAATCGGCGGTGGCTGATTTAGGCAGCATTTCATGTCTCGCAAATATGAAAAACTATACTTTACCGTTGATTGCTCTGATTTTCATCACAACGGAAGTTTTCGGTGGAACTGATGGCACGGGCATCAAGATTCATCTTGCCGTTCAAACCAACAGCGTGGCTTGGGATGCCACACATACATCTGCCTCGTTCATGTGCAGAGCAACAATTGAAAATGCGAGCGACGACTCATTAACCGTGACCAACCTCTTTCAAGATCATTCTGGCCTTTCATTGAAAGTCACGGACCAAGATGGGAATGAGCTGTCTCGACTATATTCCGCTCCATTTCAGCGCGAGTCGTTCACGATCGCGGCGGGAACCAAGGCATCGTTTTGGCCATATTATGGTATTATGAATCACTTTTCCCTGCCAAAAGGACACACAACGATTGGAATCCAGCTTGATGGCAAGTTGATCGGTAGTAGTTATGCTGGCAGCGTTACGTCCAATATCGTGATGCTGAATGTGCCATAGCAGGTGTGGCCGTCCGCAAGGACTTGGCGGGAGCCCGGTTTTCCGCGGAAGTGGCTTGGAGTTGCATGAGAACACAGATACATATTTTAGACGCGTCTGGTTTGGAAGAAAGAGCGCGAGTGGAGCAGATTCTTGTCTCAGCTGCTGCGAAGTTTGGTATTGCTGATACTACCGTCACGTCACGCGTGCCAGACACAATCCGTTGTTATTCTGAGCGCGTAGGTTTTGGATTTGCCGTTGGTGGACGAGTTGTTGGTAAACTTGTGATTGTTGATTTTAACGCAGGCAAAGCGCCTTCGTCAGATTTCTCCGTTATCAAGCAATACATTACTTTGGAGTTGTGCCGCACATTTGGTGATCGTATTCATGTTCCAATGGAATCGGAGTATGTTGCCGTACAGAGCACGCTGCCGGAGTCGGATGCAGCGAGAGAATTTCGCCGCAAGCATTTCAGGCTCGAGAGATGAGCTGCCCGAACCAACCACCGCTGGCGCGAGCCGTGCCGCTGTTCCGGTTCATGGCCCGGGTCGGCTGGACCTGATTGCTACGTTAGGCACATCGTGCTATGACCACAACCAAGAAGATTTCCATCGGCGCCGGACTTTTGGTTTCATTAGTCGGCATGGCATTCTTGCTTTCATCGTGTCTGGTTCCGACGGTTTCCCGCGTGCCAATTCCTGGCAGTTCGATGACAGCAGTTGTCACCGCAGATTTGGCAGGCTGTTACGATGTTCAGCTCTACGAACATGGACATCCCATTTCAGGCCAAATCCAGTGTTTGGGGCCATACTCTTCGCAGCACTGTTCGCTAGGGCAAGTTTCCACCACGTCAAACATTGTCACCATTGCTTGGACGGACGAGAACTATCATTACAGCACGGCAGTTGATGTTGACGCTCGGCGGTTTGTCGTTTACTCAAACGGAGTGCCAGTGCGATGAGGCGTTGGCCTCCTAACTCGCTGGCGCCAACCGCCGTCCTGTCCGGCCGTAGTTTCGGAGCGAAGGCTGATGGCACTATCCGAAGACAGAAGCTGTGCGATCAACCGGCTCTGCCCTTGCCGTCCTGCAAGGTGAGTGATAGGGTCACATGCCATGAAAAAGAGACTGCTGGAATTGTGCTTCTTCGGCATGATCGCTCTTTTGTTCTTCCCATCGCCAGGACTGGCACAGACCTGGATTCAAACCGGGGCCCAGGGTGCGACCTGGCGTTCGATCGCCTGTTCGTCCGACGGAACCCGGTTGATTGCCGCAGGCGATGATGGCATTTACGGGTCACTGGATGGGGGACTGACCTGGTTGTTCCTCAACCCTACACCGTCAGTTTCAATTTCCTGTTCCGCAGATGGAACCAAAATTATTGCGTCCGGCTCGGGAGGCGTTTACACGTCCCCGGATTCGGGGGCAACCTGGCAGCAGCACGCGCTCACGCCGGACGATCAATACTACGTGGCGTCCTCCGCCGATGGAACCAAACTGGTGGCAGTGGGTTACGGCGGGATTTTCGGCTCGATTTATTTGTCGGCCGATTCGGGAGTCACCTGGACCACGCCGGAAGGCCTCGATGACTTTTGGCAGGCCAACTTATGGTCCGCGGTGGCCTCCTCGGCGGACGGCACCAACCTGGTGGCCGCAGCGGAAGCGACGGAGGGAGCTGGCACGTTCCTTCCCGGCCCGATCTATACCTCCACGAATGCCGGCGTGTCATGGATGCCATCAGGTGCCCCGAGCAATGTCTGGTATTCGGTGGCGTGTTCGGTCGACGGCACCAAACTGGCAGCGGCGGCGTATGCCGGTCCTTCACAGGCTGGCGGCACTGGCTTGATCTATACCTCGGCGGATTCGGGCGTCACGTGGACCAATGCCAGCCCGGAAACCAACTATTGGATGTCGGTTGCCTCTTCCTCCGACGGAACCCATTTGATTGCGGTCAGCCTGTTTGACCAGAACCCCGACAATTCCGGTGTGATTTGGCGGTCAACCAATTCGGGCGGCAATTGGAACGAAGATACCCAGACGGGTTATTTTAATTCGGCCGCCACCTCGACGGACGGCACCAAACTGGCAGTGACCGATGTGGCGCGAAACCGGATCTACACCCTCGGTGAACCGGGTGCCACCGCTCCGGCTGTGCTTCCGGTTTTGTCCGTCGCCTCGGCTGGAAATCAGTTGTCATTGACTTGGGGCGTCAGCAACGCCGCCGGCTTTCTGCTGTTTGGTACGACAAATCTGGCGCCGCCCGCCATTTGGTCCCCGGTCACCAACCTGCCCACGCCGGGCAACAATCAAATCCAGGTGATGCTTCCCTACCCGCTACCGAACCTGTTTTTTCGACTCAGCCAACCGTAGTCGGGTGGGTGGACATGGTCGCCATCCGAAATTTCGGCTTTGAGACCTCGCTGTATTTTTGGACAATACAGTTGCGGACGATGGCGGCGATAATGGCTATGATTCACTACATTGTTTGGTTTAATTTGCGAGACGGAGTTCCGCGAAACCGAGGGACTGGATATCGTTCGTGCGTTTCTGAGCGAACCGGGCAAGAAATATAACCGGCAGCACTTTCTAAACAGACATGAAGACACGTGGTTTTTCCCTGGTGGAGTTGCTCGTGGTGATTGCCATTATCGCCATCCTGGCTGCTTTGCTGTTGCCCGTCTTGTCGAGTGCGAAAGCACGAGCCCGGAGAACGACTTGTTTGGATAATCTGAAACAAATCAATCTCGCCGTTCATTTGTACGCTGGAGACAATGGAGACAAGACGCCAGCGGCCGGCGGCACGACCTTTATCACTTACAAAGAGTTGGTGAAAAGCTACGTCGGTCTACACGGGCCATCGTCGTCAGGGGACAAAGTGTTCGCCTGTCCGGCAGATATATTTCACTATGATGAGACTTCACTGGCCTATTTTCCAAGTGGACATCATGAACAAGCGGCTTATGACTTTTCAAGTTATTCATATAACGGTCTGAACCTGCTCACAAACTATCCCGCGAGCCGTTTTGGGGTGGTGTTGCCGGGGATAGCGGGTCGCTTGTTGAGTTCCATCAAAGAGCCGGCAAAAACGGTTTTGGTTGCAGAATCGGCTGCGCTGCTTCCGTATTCGTGGCATGAGCCAAAGGCACACACTGCCGGAGATCTGCCGACGGTCAACAATTCCAAAAACATCGTCAGTTTCGTTGACGGCCATATGAGCTACACCAAAATGTATTGGAACAGCTCCCTGAGCTACCCCAATGGCTCTGGGTCACTCGCGGTTTATTACGATCCCCCAGACGGATATGATTACAAATGGAGTGGCGAATAATGAACCACAATCTGCCGGCTGAGTCGCCGGATCCAACCGCCGTCCATTTTCTTCCCGAGCTTTCGTTTCAGTTGGCTGACTGTCGGGGATGGAGATTGAGGACCCGGGACCAGCCGCTTCCGAACGGGCGTGCGGATGACATTTCCTTTGCCCGGATAGTATCCGTTCACTAGCATTCTGCAATCTATGGGATGCAATTCTTTTTTTGGGAGGGTAAAAGCGAACTGGCTGCTGGCGACGGTAACGTTCGCCGCTGGCTGGAATCTGTGCGCGCAGGATGCCACCTCGCCTCCGGACACGACCGCGGCTTCCACCCGGCCGGCTGGAGGGGGCACCATCGAAAATTCGGTGGTGAAGATATTCTCCACGGTGCGGTATCCGGACCCCTACAAACCATGGTCAAAGGAATCGCCGGTGGATGAGACGGGGAGCGGCGTGGTGATCGAAGGCAAACGGATCCTGACCAACGCGCATGTGGTCAATTATGCCAGCCAGGTCCAAATCCAGGCCAACGAAGCCGGCGATAAAATCTCCGCCACGGTGGAATCCATCTCCCCGGGAATTGATCTGGCGGTATTAAAACTGGATGACGAAAGCTTTTTCGACACGCATCCGGCGCTGGCACGGGCCAAGACTTTGCCGGGCATTAAGGACATCGTCCTGGCTTATGGGTTTCCCGAAGGAGGCAATAGTCTTTCCATCACCAAGGGGATCGTTTCGCGCGTGGAGTTTGCCCCCTATAACTTCCCGATTTCCGGCCTGCGCATCCAGGTGGACGCGGCGATCAACCCCGGCAACAGCGGCGGACCGGCGGTGGTGGGTGACAAGATGATCGGGCTGACGTTCAGCCGCCTGAACGGGGCGGAAAACATCGGCTACATCATACCCAGCGAAGAAATCAACCTGTTTCTTCAGGGCATCGCCGGTGGTCATGATTACGCCAAGCCGGGAATGTATGATTCCCTGCAGACCCTGGAAAATCCCGCTCTCCGCGCGTTCCTGAAGCTGCCGCCATCGGTTGATGGCATGGTGGTGCACAAGCCTTACATGGATGATCCGAACTATCCGTTGAAGGAATGGGATGTCATCACCAAAATTGGCACGACCCCGGTGGACGACCAGGGCATGATCAAACTGGGCGAGGATCTGCGAGTGCGTTTCCAATATCAAATCCAGCACATCGCCACCAATGGCACCGTGGCGCTGACCATTGTGCGCGCCGGCAAGGAACTGCGGGTGAGCCTGCCCGTCCCGCAAGATTATCCGTGCTTGATACCCGAATTGAACGGGGGGTACCCCTCGTATTTCATCTACGGGCCGCTCGTATTTTCGGCCGCCACGCGCAACTATCTCAACGGTTATTTGGACACCAAGTATGGCGCGATGATGATGGCCGCCCTGAGTCTCGCGAGCAACCCGCTGGTCACGCGCATGGCCGATCAACCGACGTTTCCGGGCGAAGGACTGGTGGTCGTTTCCTCGCCGTTTTTTCCCGACCGGCTGGCGGAGGGTTACAGCAGTCCGCGATCCGAGGTGTTGAAAGCGGTGAATGGCGTCCAGGTAAAAAACCTCAATCATCTCGTGGAGATTTTGCGGGATGCCAAAGACCAATTCATGACTTTCGAATTTTACGGCGAACGCAGTGAAACCATGATTTTCCCAAGGGCCAGGATGGTGGCCGCCACCGATGGCATCCTGGGAGACAATGGCGTTCGCTCGCAGGGTTCACCAGACACGCTGGCGATTTGGAACACAAAAACGTCCCCATAAGCATTTACTGACATCTCGCCCGCCATGAGCCCGTCCATCCGGCAAGCGACGCGCCAAGAAAGCGATTTGGGATTACCGGTTGCTTAAATCCCGGGTTGCTGTTTCAATTCCATGCACTGGTTCGATCAGGAGGAACAATTAAATTAGTTTGGGGCCAGGGTTGCAAATCATGAAAGATCAAATCATTCGCTTGCTGGGACAACCAGATTACGTCCCGGCGAATGTCCCCGAATTGCTACGGTTGCTGGGTCTGCCGCCCCACCGTCAGCAAATGTTGCAGGCCAGCCTGCGCGAACTGGAACAAGCCGGCGAAATCGCCCGCATCAAGGGTAATCGCTACATCTGTCCCATCGAAGCCGATCTCATTCCCGGCCGCATCCGGATGAATCGCGCCGGCAAGGGCTTTCTCCAACCGGATGATGCAAAGCTTCCGGAAATCGCCATCGCCGAAAGCGACACCGGCACCGCGCTGCACGAGGACCGCGTCCTCGTCCGGCGCAATCCTCGCCGGAAAAATTTTCGTGGCGAAACTAGCGCGCCGGACACCGGTTCCGTCGTCCGCATTTTGGAGCGTCAGCGCACGCAAATTGTCGGCACCTTGCAGCGCCGCCGTCAATTTTTGTTTGTCATACCCGATGACCCGCGCATGCCGCATGAAATTCTGGTGCCCGAACCGCGGGACGTCGGACGCCCCGCGCGGATTGGCGACAAAGTGGTGGTGGAACTACTGGAATGGGAATCGAGCCATACCAGCCCCGAAGGCAAAGTGGTGGAAGTACTCGGTTCTCCTGATGCCGAGGGCGTGGATATGCTCTCGGTCCTGCGCCAGTATAACCTCCCGTTGCACTTTTCCGCAGCCGTCCTCGCAGAGGCGGAGGCCGTTGGTGCAACTGTCGATCCGCGTGACATCGCCGGGCGCGTGGATTGTCGCGGCCAACTTGTCGTGACCATTGATCCGGATGACGCCAAGGATTTTGATGATGCCATTTGTCTGGAACGCGTGTCCCCGGAGCAATGGCGTTTGTGGGTTCACATTGCCGACGTGTCGCACTACGTGAAGCCCGGCACAGCCTTGGACACCGAGGCGGCGAAACGTGGCAATTCAACTTATCTCGTTGACCGGGTGATTCCCATGCTGCCTGAAGCCCTGAGCAACGAGCTTTGTTCCCTGAAACCCAAGGTGGACCGCTTGACCAAATGCGTGGAGTTCCTGATCACGCAGGATGGCCGGGTGACCGCCACCAAATTTTATCCGGCCATCATTCATTCGCGCCGGCGATTTGCCTACCCGCAGGTGCTCGCCATTTTGCAACGCCCGCCGGAAGAAGATCATCCGGTCGAGCAAATGTTGCATCAGGCGCACGAACTCGCGCAGAGAATCCGGCGCCGGCGATTCGCCGCCGGTTCCCTCGAACTGGACTTTCCCGAAATGAAAATCCGCCTGAATGAGCAGGGAAAAATTCTGCGGATCGAGCGGATGGCCAACGACGAGTCCCACCAGTTGATCGAGGAATTCATGCTGCTGGCCAACGAGGCCGTGGCTGCGCGGCTGATGGAACAGCGCGTGCCCGCGATTTATCGCATTCACGAAGCCCCGGACCCGCGGCGCCTCCAGGAATATCGCGAGGAAGTTTTGAGCCATCAAGTTCCGTGCGGGAACCTGACGCACCCGGCCGAAGTGCAAAAATTATTGCAACGGCTCGGTACCCTGCCGCTCGGGCCGGCCTTGAAAATCGGCTTCCTGAAATCCCTCATGCGCGCCCGTTACGCGATCGAACCGCTGGGGCATTATGGCCTGGCCAAGAAAAAATACACCCACTTCACTTCACCCATCCGCCGTTACTCCGACCTCGTGGTGCATCGCGCTTTGTTCAATCCCCACCCCGCCGCGGCCGCCGCGCTCAAGGGAATTGCGGAACACATCTCCGTGACCGAACGTAATTCCGCGGATGCAGAGCGCGACAGCAAAGACGTCAAGCTCTATGCGTTTCTGAAGGCGCAATTGGAATCCGGCGAACCGGAAAAATACCCCGCCCTCGTGACCGATGTCCGCAACTTTGGTTTTTTTGTTGATGTGCCTGATCTCGCCATGAGCGGCTTGGTGCCGTTGTCGTTGATGGAGGATGATTTTTATGTGTTCGACGAGGCCCGGCGGAATCTCACGGGACGACGCACCCGGAAAATGATCCGGCTAGGCGATAAAATTTCCGTTCAGGTGGCGCGGGTGGATACCTTTAAAAAGCAGGTGGACTTCAGTCTGTTCAAAGCGGCTGCGGCTCCGAAAGTGACCGGACGCCAGCGGTCCGACCGGCCGTCGCACGCCCCCGCACCTTCCAAAGCCGGCGGCCAAACCAAACTGCTCTTTAAAACCTCCATCCGTCCAATTGGCGGTGGCCGCCGCCGATAATCCCTTTGGCGCGGTGTTTGTCAGTCGATTGCCTGGAGCGACTTAAATGGGACTATAACTATTTGGTTGGAAAGGATTTGCCCGCCCTCACCCATGCCCTCTTCCCCAGGCGAGGGTTTTTACCTTTGGAATCATCAGGTTGCTTTATGCGCATCCACCGTAAGCGTCACACGAGGTGCCTTCTTGACAGAGCTAAAGCACTGACTTCATAAGTGTGAGGCGTATTCTGCTACGACGTTTATGATGGGATATGCAGTGGCAATGAAGGGCGGGCTTTGTTCCAGGCGGCCGGCAAGACCTCGGTGATTTGGTGGTTGGTCATGTGCGGCAGTCGCGTGAGGACATCTTTCAAGTAAGCGTATGGGTCAAGGTCCCGTCGTCGACAGCTTTCAATCAGGGTATAGATGATAGCGCTACGCTGGCCGGCGTCGGCTTCGCCGACGAACAGCCAGTTTTTCTTGCCGATGGCCGTGGGGCGGATGGCATTTTCGACCAGGTTGTTGTCGATCTCCACCCGGCCGTCGGTCAGATAAGTTTCCAAGGTGCGCCACTGGCCCAAGGCATAATCCATGGCTGTTCCCAACTGGCTTTGCGGCAGAGGGTGTTTGCCCGCTTTGAGTTTGACCAAGGCGCGTTCGAGACGTTTGACGATCGGTTGGCTTTCACTGGCCCGCACCGCCGCCCGCAACTGCGGTCCGGCACGCTGTTCGCGCAGGCGGGCTTCAATGCGATAGAGATGCTGGATTTGGTGCAGCAACCAGCCGGCGATCCGCGGAGACGAAGCCAAGGCTTCGTGGAACTTCCGGCGCACATGCGCCCAGCAGCCCGCCAGCTCAATGGCCTGGCCGCGGCCGTTGGCAAAGGCGCGATAAGCCGCGTAGCCATCACACTGGATGGTCCCCTTAAAGCTGATCGGAATGACTCGATCCAAACAGGCGGTGGCCCGGCTGGTTTCCCAATGGAAGAACACATCGGCCCCCGGACGGCTGCCTGTCCACAGATAACCTTGTTTGGTGCGCCCATTCCCCGGTTCCAGATACTGGATCGGCGTTTCATCCACCTGCACATAACCCCCCGCCAGGACTCCGGTCCGGATTTGTTCGTAAATCGGTTGGAGCCAGTCCGCCGCCAACGCCACCCAACGCGCCAAGGTCTGCCGGGGCAACTGAACTTGGTGCCGTTGAGCATAAATTTGTTCCTGCCGATACAGCGGCAGATGGTCGCAGTATTTGCTCACCAGAATGTGCGCCAGCAAACCAGGCGCGGGCAGGCTGCGCTCCAATAACCGTTCCGGCAAGGGGGCAATCACAGGAGCCAGATCCAGTTCCACGCGGTGAACGTATTTTTTACGGATGAGGCGGCGGCGCAAAAAGCGCGCCGGTTCATAATCCAGTTGCTCGCTCACTTCCTGGCCAATGCAACGCCAGTCTTCAGGCTTTTGTTTCACCGGTTCCGGTTCAATCACCTCTTCGACCACCGGCAGGTGTTCCGGCAGGCGAGGCGCACGGGCTTGGCGCACCACCGGTTGTCGCTTTTCCACGACGGGGGGAGCAGGCGGAGGGATCACCGGTTGCATCGCCAGTTCTGGCAGCCGCAAGAGCAGTTGCAGTTGCGCCGGATCCAGGGCCTCACTGCTGACGCCGAAGATGCGGCGCGCCAGCGCATCGAGTTTCTGCCGCAGCAGTTCGTTCTCCCGACGACTCTGCACCAATGCCTCCTGGCATTCACTCAACTGGCGGGCGAGCTCTTGTTCGCGCAACGTCATCGGTTGCAGAATTGGACGCCCGTCCGCCCCAGCAGTTCAAACTTTGTCCGAACTTTTTTTAAGCCTCACGCTCATACCATGGACGCAACTTCGCACCACGTAAATCCACGCCATCGGTGAGCATCGCCAACGCCTGCGGGGTTAACTTCAGCTTGGTCGTCGCTGGCGCCAGATGTTTCGGCCAGGAAAAAGTTCCCTGCTCCAATCGCTTCGTCAGCACCCAAAGCCCCGTTCCGTCCCAGCAGATAATCTTGATGCGCGTGTGCCGCCGGTTGCTAAAGACAAACAATGCGCCTTGTTGCAAATCCTCACCCAACCGCTCCGTCACCAAGGCGTGCAGACCATTGAAACCTTTGCGCATGTCGCAGGCTTCCACGGCCACAAACACCTTCAAGCTCCCGGCAAAACTTAACATGGCTTTTGCAGCGCCCGCACCAGTGCCACCGCCAGTTCAACCTGTTTCACATCGCCGATCTCCACGCGCACTCCGCCAGGCAAATGCAGCACCAAAGACAAAGCCCCCGCGGGAACAACCGAACCCGGCGGCGGTGCCAGCACCGCCTCCAGCCACTGCACAGACTTCTTGGCCGCCCCAAGCTTGCCCGCAGCATAGTCGCCCCGTTGACGCCGCCGCTGTTGCGCCCACGTCGCAAACGTCGGGTATTTGATCCCCGCCAGTTCCGCAAACTTCAGTCCCGGCAAACCGCTCCGCTCAAATTCATCCAGCAACTGTTCCCGGCGCGCCTTCGGCGTCTTCACACGCCCCAGCACGTCCTGTTTCAATACCCCTTCATCGGTCGGTGTCGTATTCATCGTAGCGGTTATGCTACGACACTTATGACTTCACGAAATAGTGGTGCTCCGCGTGACGCTTACCATCCACCAATCCAGCCGTGGGTGTATCCCGAAACGCTGGGAGCGTTTCACCTTCTCCTTGGGGGGAGAAGGCCGGGATGAGGGCGGGCTAAAAACCATTATTCCGGTAGCCCTCTGCATGGCTACAGTTCCATTTAAATCGCTCTAAATGCTAAAGGGTAAAGGCCCCGTCAGACATCGCCTATTCGCCGATGATTTTTACCAGGGCGCGTTTACGACGGCGACCGTCGAATTCGCCGTAGAAGATCTGTTCCCACGGGCCAAAATCCAGTTTCCCCTTGGTAATGGCCACAACGACTTCGCGTCCCATGATCTGGCGTTTCAAATGGGCGTCGGCATTGTCCTCGCCCGTGAGGTTGTGGCGGTAATTTGAAGTGGGCGCGTGCGGAGCCAGTTTTTCCAGCCAGGCCTCGTAATCCGCAAGCAATCCATCCTCGGCGTCGTTGATGAATACGCTGGCGGTGATATGCATCGCATTGACCAGGCAAAGCCCCTCACGGACGCCACTTTTTGCCACCAACGCCTCCACAGTGGAGGTGATATTCACAAACCCGCGCCGGTCCGACACTTCAAACCAGAGATGTTCGGTGAGCGATCTCATAGTAAGCCTCATTGTCCAAAGAACAGTTTGCCGTGCCAAACCAATTCTGGTTCGTTGCGGAGCGACATAGCTGGGGTGGTCGCATCCCCTACCGAAACGACTAGTCTCGCCGACTTGTCCGACATAGCTTCAGCGACGGCGGAAGCATTGCGAAGGCGGAACTGGACGTGCTGAGTTGAAACAACCTCACCAAACCACGTTCTTGTGTTGACCGGGAAAACGCTCCGAGGCGGGCACCTGCCGGGCCTAGCTTTAGCGATGACCGATGGCGCTGGGATGTTAAGTTTGAGCAGGCCAAGCTTTTTTACCGTTCGTCTTGTCGCGCCGAAGCCCCGCGTAGGCGGAAGCCGAGAAGCCATTCTAGCGTTTAATTTACATTGGCACCACGGGTGCTATGGTTGGCGCGTAAGGTTCAACTCGCAACTTGCGCGGCATCCCCAGACCCTCCCACAATTCCTTTTCTGTGTCAATAGTGAGGACTGACACTTGCTCGACCACTTCAACGTGAAGCGTCACCCGATTATCTTTTCTTTTGTTGGCCGTGATGCTCCGTCAAAGGCCTATCGTTTTGCGCGTCACGTCTACCCATTAAGTATGACACTATGCATGCTGGAATTATGTAGTCTAAAACATCAGGATCCAACTTCCTATCAAATACATATTGAACACCAAATGTAACGACGGTTGCGGCCGCGCAAAGATATAAAAGCTGGAAGCCGATGTTTTTTTTCATATTAGGAATCAAAGTCCGCTACCGTGTCGATGACTTGGCGGTGATGGCGGGCTTGATGGACATGAACTGGGGCAACCGCTTAAACAACCGGCCAGCCTGGCGGCAATAGCCCATTCCTGAAGAGCCGCTTTATCGCCACAACCTACTGCTGCCCAGACATAACACATATATCCGCCACGACGAGCTGTGCAAAATCCGGCTCCCCAAGCAAGGCATTTATAGAGATCTGCCTCCATCTTACCGACGTCTTTATCAAACTGACTGTAGCATTCAGCAGTACAAGAGTAAAGGCCAAGATAATCCCACTTGATGACAGGCGAATTCCCATCAAATAGATAGTAATTCGGATCTTCACGAAGCGGAACATCTTGTAAAACTCGCCAGTTACGCAATGCGATAATATTCCGAACACTTTCAAACCCATGTTCTCCAATAGGGTCCCTATTTAACCATCTTTGCAGATTCGGATCATAGTATCTGTACAGATAGTAATACAATCCGGAGTCGGCATTCCATTCCTTGCTGGAGAAGCGGTAAGTATTGGCGCTGGCCAGCGGCCCGCTCAACGACAACGTGTTTCCATAAGGATCATAAAGATATTTCGCCTCGACCAACTGGAGATTGTTGATCAGCATTATTACGTTTCCGTTACCATCCGCATGATAATATGCATGTGCCGAGGAACCGCCGGTGATCATCTGAGTGTTGTCCGAGCGCGCTAACAATCCGCCAATCCCGCCTGCTTTCTGTAGCGTTCCGCTCAAATCATTGCCTCGTGTATAGGTCACCCTCGGCAGATTATTCGCATCCCGCTCTTGAACTACCACATTGCCATCGTAAATGAAGTGCATCTCGTTGGTCTCCACCCAGGCACTGCCGGCCCAACTGTAATCGCGCTCAATCCGGCGGCGCATTTTGCCGTCATAAACGAAATTATTGCTCCAGGTATTGGCGACCCAGACGCTGATCAATTGATTCTCATCATCGTACTTGAAATTTCGTGTGCCGTCAGACAACAGATTGCCGTTCAAATCATAGCTGAATCCGTTGGTCGTTTGCAGCGCGACGGTAATCCCATTGGTGCTTGATCGGCCATATCCATCGTGAGCAATGGCGGTGTACGTATTGTTTCCGCTGGCCCAAGGTTGGTTCGTGCTGGCAAACGTGGTGTCAGCATACATCACTGTGTTTGAAGTATTTACAGTTACTCCTGTGGCCGGGCTGGTTGTGGTTCCGGCCACAGTGAGCCGGCCGCTATTGGTGATGGTGGTGAGTTCATTCAATGTGTTCACCCCAAAGTTTTGGACCAGTGTGTTGTTCGTCCGAACGTTCAGGTTTCCGGATGCATCGTAGCCGTAGCCAAACTGTTCCTGCCAACGGTTAGTTGTGCCGCCTGCTTCCTTTCCAAGGGCGCTTATCAACTCACCCGCGCTGTCGTACGTGTAGTCGCGGAAATCGCCAGCCGCATTGGTCTCAGCTGTACGCTGCGAGGCTTCGTTATACCCGTAGCCTTGTGAATCCAAAACCGTCGAGCTTGAGTTTATGAGAGCCGTGGAGAGTAACCGCGCCACGTTGTCAAACGTATTGGTGATGACTGCTCCGTTGGGAAGATTCACCTGGTCAACCCGCTGCAGCTCGACCGGATCGTAAATGTAACCAAATGTCCCGGCCGGAGAACTGAGGCTTGTCAAACGCCGAGCATTGTCATACCCGTAAATCTGCGACCACGCCAGAGCGTCGGGTTCCAGCACACTCAAGCTGCTCCGCAAACGATTGGCATAGGTGTAATTCACAGTGTCATTCGGCCACAAGCCGCCTTCACTCAATAATTGCCCAACTTGATCGTAAGTATACGCAGTCGTCCCCACGGCGTCAACCATACTGACGGATTTAAGACTATAGTTTGATACTTTGTCTCTACCGAACCAGACTCTTGTATATAGCAAACACTATCGAAGCGGCCACACTTGCGTATCCGGCCCATATATATATTATTAGCGGCACAGGCACGACCCTAGTGACAACCTCCTTGTTAAGAATTGCGATGTTCATTTCACCACGAGCTTTCTCCTCGGGTGTGGTAACGTCGCTCTTAGAGACTACAAAACGTTCTTTAGTGAGCGGCGCAAGGCACTTGTAGCAGCAGAAAGAAACCACAGAATGTACTAGTAGTACTGTTATAATTGTCAATATATATAATCTATAGTTCATATCTATAGCACATTTCTTTTAATTTCACTAATTCCAAAAAGGAGGAGGAAATGGAGGTGGCGGTGAATTTATATTGCTACCAGTATTAGGTGGAGGGCATTGTCTCGGATTTATACAAGCGCACACAGGTCGCCTCCAACTCGTCCGCTCAATATGTGTATACAACGGTCCATTCTCGTAAATGGTAACGGTTGTCCACGTTTCCAAAATACACTTTTTGAGAACCAACCCTTGAGCGGAGCATGTCGCCTGACACTCTTTCACCTCATCACCATTACATCCACCACCCGGGTCCTGAGGAGGCCAATATATAAAATCTAAACCAAACGGATCTATCCCAATTAGCGGGTCATTTCCGGTGAATTTATACAAGGCCAATTGTACCCTTTTGGAAGGAGGTCTTGGCACCATTTGACTCAACAATTGAAAACCCTCGTCAGCCAGTGGATCCCTATTCAACCACCTTTGCAGATTCGAATCATAGAATCTATACAGATAGTAATACAGGCCAGAGTTTGCATTCCATTCTTTGCTTGAGAAGCGGTAAGCATTGGCACCGGCCAGCGGCCCGCTCATCGAAAGCGTGTTCCCAAACGGATCATAAAGATATTTCGCCTCGACCAACTGGAGATTGTTGATGAGCATCGTGACGTTGCCATTACCGTCAGCGTGATAATAGGCGTGAGCCGAGGAACTGCCGATGATCATTTGAGTGTTGTCCGAGCGAGCCAATAACCCGCCAATCCCGCCGGCGCCCTGCAACTTTCCGCTCAAGTCATTGCCCCATGTATAGGTCACTTTGGGTAGATTGTTCGCGTCCCGCTCCTGAACTACCACATTACCATCGTAAATGAAATGCACTTCATTGGTCTCCAGCCAAGAGCTTCCATTCCAACCGTAATCCCGTTCGATACGGCGGCGCATTTTGCCGTCATAAACGAAGTTATTGCTCCAGTTGTTGGCGACCCAGACATTGATCAATTGATTCTCATCATCGTAGCTAAAATTGCGGTTGCCGTCGGACAACAGATTGCCGTTCAAATCATAGCTGAATCCGTTGGTGCTTTGTAGGTTCACCGTGCTGCTATTGGTGCTGGAGCGGGCGTAAACGTCCTTTGCGATGGCCGCATACGTATTGTTCCCGCTCACCCAAGATTGGTTCGTGCTGGCAAAGGAACGGTCCGCATACAAGACTGAAGCCAGGGAATTTACTGTTACATTCGTCGCTGGGCTGGTTGTGGATCCTGCTACTGTCAATTGTCCGGCGTTGGTCAGCGTCGTGAGTTCGTTCAGGTTATTTACACCGAAGCTTTGAAGCAAAGAATAATTCGTCCTTTGATACAAATTGCCCGCGCCATCATAAGCGTACCCGAATTGCTCCTGCCATCGGTTGGTCGTTCCGTCAACTTCTTTGCCAACTGCAGTCTTGAGCTCGCCCTCATTGTCGTACGAATAATTTACGGCATCTCCGGCTGTCCGCGTCACGCTTGTCCGCTGTCCTGCTTGATTGTAAACGTAGGTGTAAGAATCCAAAACCGTTGAACTGGAGTTCACCAGCTTCGTGGAAAGCATTCGCGCCACGCTGTCATACGTGTTAGTGATATCCGCTCCGTTGGGCAAAGTGAGTTGGTCAACGCGCTGCAATTTAGAGGGGTCGTAAGCGTAGCCAAAAGAGCCAACTGGCGAGGAGAGCGTCGTCAAACGCCGGGCATTGTCATAGCCGTAAACCTGACTCCACGGCGACGCATTTGGTGCTTGAATGCTCATTCCTGTTCTCAAGCGATTGGCGTAATTGTAGCTCACAGTATCGTTCGGCCACAGGCCGCCCTCGCTCAAGAGTTGGCCGACCTGATCGTAACCATACACCGTAGTCCCCACCGCGTCAACCATTCCAGTCAAGCGGTTCAGGGCATCATAATTCAGATGAATAGCTGGGCTGACCGGGTAGCTGACGTTCGTCAGGTTGCCGACCCCATCGTAAGCGTACGAAGTGGCTCCCTTTGCCGGGGTCCAACGGTTGGTCAATCGATTGTCTGAATCGTATTGGTACTTGAAAATCAGGTTGCTTGCAGCATCAAGCTTGTTCGTTACCCGTCCGTATTGATCGTAAATCCAAGTTGTCGTGTTTTGGTTCCCGTCGCTCAATTTAAGCAAATCCCCCGGACCGTCGAAAATATAACCGAGGCAAGTGTCAGTCCTCACTATTGACACTAATTGGTTATTTAGTCTTTTCATGCAACAGGTTGGAGACGTAC
>Ga0207010_1085_pt1 | contig 16353 bp, 18 predicted proteins | sample Alteio_BWMinCont_82_FD_153465 | JGI IMG/M metagenome (GOLD analysis project Ga0207010, IMG submission 153465) | Enriched cells from forest soil in Barre Woods Harvard Forest LTER site, Petersham, Massachusetts, United States -... | ecosystem: Environmental > Terrestrial > Soil > Temperate forest >...
ATGTTTTGCGCGTCGGAAACATCGCGATCAGTGAACAGGCGAATTTCCGCCAGCGGGTTGAATCGGGAGGAGTGCTCGGGTTCGACGGGGGAAAACTTGAAGCAGATTTGCCCGGACTGGCTGCGGAAGCCCGCGGTTTTAGCCCAATTCTCACCCTTAATGTCGTAGACTACGGTGCTTTCCGACCACGCCAGGAGTGTAGGAATTACAATGCCTACTCCTTTGCCGCTTCGTGTAGGGGCGAACGCGAGGATATGTTCGGGTCCATTGTGACGTAAATAGTGAAGGCGGTTGCCCGGCTCTTCGTGCCAGCCTCCGACATATACCCCCTGCTTGCTGTACATGAGATTCATTTGCGCGATATCCGCTTTTATGGCCCACCGCGCTGAACCATGAAGGTCCTCAGTGTTTTTCGAGAGCGCCTTAGCGCGTGCGAGATTCAGGAGAAAAAAGAGCACGCCGGAAGCGAACGCTCCTCCGACAATAATGCCAGCGCCGATGAGCAAGGGAAGTTTGATTCGCATGTCCCCCGTGCTTCCCTGCGTCCACACCCAGACAAGCCATTTATAAGGCATGTATAGATGCAAGGGGCCGATATCGAGAAGAGCGGCGCCGAGCGCGGGTTGATATTCGAAGCGAAAGGCAACAAACTGCGTGGCAACGACATTCGTTAAGAAAAGGCCGACAAAACCGACGATTGTCGGGGTCCAATAGAACCCCCCGAGATACCCGGGATCTCTCGGCTTGCGGTAAGGAGCCAGTTCTTTCACCGTCCCAGCTCCTGCGTTTTGCTTCTTCCCTTGACGGGGAGCACTCGGGCATTTTCGTCGCTGTAAACGATGCGCACGTTCTCGCCGACGGCCGGGATCATGCACAGAAGGTCTTTCCTGTGGACAACGGCACTATGTGAAGTGATTTGCTGGATGAGAGTTTTCTCGGTCTCGCCAATGACGCGACCCCGGTAGGTGCCACTGTCAGTTTGCGCGTATTCAATCCGCGCATCCGGAGCCATTTGCTTCCACGCGGACTGGAGAGCGGCGGGAAGTTCGCCGCCGCCAAGCAGTTTGCGCACGTCGGTGCCAGAGATTTTGTCGTGAACCTCCACAGCCCCACTTCTAGCCTGATGCCTGGCGACAAAGGTAGTGGTCTCACGCTGATCGGTATCCGGTTGTGTTTCGAGAGCGGGAACGGGCTGATCCTTATGTTTCTCCCAAGCATGCATATCTAATCTATCGACAAGGTCTTTCAGATCCTGGGTGTCCGCAGGATCAAAGAGGAGTTCATATTCCCCCTCATTGCCCTTGTCGAGGGTGCTTGCGATTTGCAGGGTGGAGTCTCCGAGGGTCTTCGGTCCCGGTTCAGTGTTCAATTCTTCGACGAACTCGCGGGCGAGGGTTGCGTCGCGGTCAAAGGCCGCTTCGAGGACATCCTGGAGTTGTTGGGCGTCGAGTGGCACGCGGCCTGTGGCATCGGAATCGAGATACGTTTCCAAGTATTGCCTAGGCCACCCGATCAAGTCGTGGTCGAATTCGGAGTTGAGCAAGGTTCCCAGTTGAGCGGGTGAAGCTGCGGAGTTTGCGAGGCTATAGATTTGGCGCTCTAAGGAATTTTCGATTACACCCTGGCGAAGCGCCCCACGGAAACTCTCACTCGCCAGGCTATATGTCCCATCCGGGTTATGAGCTATAGCGCCCTTCTCTATCAAATCTTTCAAGGGAGTGGATATGGGGATCTTAAAAGTTCGTCGTAATCCTTCGTCCGTGTAATGTGTTCCCACCGCATGCTCTTTCTTATCCGCGCGAGCTCGCAAAGTCGCTTCAGGCGTAGGCTGCCGTGGTGTGTTTGCCGCCTGATCCGTATCGGACTTGGAATGCTCCGCACCTATCACCTGCTTCTCAGGTCCAGCGCCTGCGTTTTCCTGAGTGGAATCTTGAGGCTCTATGGAACTGTCGCCTACACTCCCGCGGAGCTCTGCCTTATTGCTATTCATCGGAAATCTCCACAATGTATAGAATTCTATATAATAATACATACACACTGCCATGATGTATATATAGCATGCCTTAGGCATGGAATGTCAATCTTTTAGTTGGACCGTCCGCCTCGTCCAGAGTCTTCGCGGTTACGTGTAAGAAGGTTGCGTAATTCGGCTTGCAGCCTTGTTTGGTATTGTCCCAGCCATCCACCCCACACGGGCTGAACGTCATGAATCCCCCGGCGAATCAAGAGTTCCGCCTCTCTGCGGAAATAGGAAGAGTTCAGGAACAGTGCGTTCGAGCCTCCAAGATCCTCCACGTGTAAACCAGCTTTTCCCCCTGCGAATCGTTTCTCGACCCGAATGAAACGGTCGGGCGCGAGTTTCCCCTGGTTTCGAGCCTCCTCGATCGCACTGGTGTGATAGATCAAATGCACCTTCGCGTCGGTACCTTCGACTAGCATGTAACGCCTTCCAGTCTGTTCATCCTCGGTGTGGAGAAGGACGCGGCCAGTTAGGCTTTCGAACTGCCGAAGAGTCGTGACCTGGAGCGGAAGCCGCTTATCGGAAACGAGTGCTCCATGTGCCGCAAGCATCTTTTGACGGTCCCCACTTTGTTGCAGGGTGCGAAGCACTGTTTCGAAATCCGACTGGACGCTCCACTCCTGCGGCGCAACGAGCTGCGCGAGGCCCATGTTCTGAAGGTGCCTGAGTCGTGCGGTGAGATGTTTCTGGAGTTCCCGGGCGGATTCAGACAGGGACTCGTCAGCGGGATTAGCAGCCACCTTAAAGTGCGAAGAGGAGCGATGATTGCTACGTTGCAGAATGCGGTCCAGCGATGTGTAGCGATTTTGCACCGTTTCGCGGCGCCGCGCCTCCTCAGAATCGGCAGGCGAGCGATAGCCTAAGGTTTCAGTCGCAATTTCTTCGGCCCTCTCGCGCAAGCCCCGACGTATGTATTCCCTCGATAGATGCAGCGTGGTTCCTTTGGCGTCCACTCCCCGAACAGCGATGTGGACGTGGGGATGTTCGGTGTTGTGATGGACGGCGGCAACCCATTCGAGTTCTGTGCCCAGATCGCCTCCCATCCGTAACATCAGCTCACGAGTATGCTGTTGGAGGTTCAGGCGGTCAGCAAACTCGGCCGATACGATGATCTTGAACAGCCGCTCGTCTCCGGCACTCTGCCAATTGTCGAGCGTCGTTGGGATGTTTATATTCTGTTCCGTAGAGTTAAATCCCGCCTCAGTCGCTTTTCCACCCCGAGTCGCACTGTCACGGGCTACGTACCTTCCGTGCGCCTTCCACTGTCCTGGATTCTTATTTGCGGAGTAGCTGACCCGGACAGCCACGCGCTGATTGAACGGGCGGGCCGCTCGGGCGCTCCCTCCTTCCTTGTGTGTGCCGTACGATTTTTGTCCCCTTTTCGACATCTGGACGAGGCGAAGCATCGATCGGAGAACGCCTGTATACTTTCGCGGATTTTCGTTTGGCCCGTGTTTTGATCTTCTCGGTTCCAATCGAAGTAGGGGGTCATCATCCATCGGCTATCATTCCTTTGAGAGTGTCTCTGTTTTTGCTCGAGATCTGTTCCGCGGCTGCACGCACAAGTTCTTCGTATCGCAATTTGGCGCGTACGCGTGCCGCGGGTAGCGCCTCTTCCGGGGGCTCGACCACACTGGTGATGACGTACTTCAGAAACACATCGATTAACGCGACCTGCGCATGCGCGAGCGTTTGAAGTCCCTGCACCTGCTTCGCCAGGTTCGTGAGTGTGGCTGCCACGCGCGCCTCAAACTGGGTTGTCGCGTCAGCATTCTCGCCCCTGCGAAGCTCGCTTTCACAGGCGGCAAGAATGAACGCCTGCTCCGATCGGAACGCACGTTTTTTGGCTGCCGCTCGAATTTGCTCCCGCAGCTCGACCGAAGGGTATCGAAAGTTCCGAGAAATCACTTCTTTAGTCATAAAACCTCTCCTTTCCAGAGTGGTGCCTAAGAGGTGCCACAAGCTTCTGGAAGTAGCCCGCTGCAAAGAGCATGAAAGGCAAGTAGTTAACGCCGGAAAACGGCACGGCGTGGCCCCAACCCTTTATGTTCCAATACCCGGATTTTTCTCCTAAAACCCGCCTGCTTTTCATGCACGTACTCCTATTGGCGTGAAAGAACGAGAAATCCTGCGAAAAACTGTTGAAACACGTCAACAAGCGTGGTGCGCCGTGATTGTTCGTGAATTTCCGTAGACATGTGTGAATTCAGCGCAACTTCGAGACGTTTTTGGTATTGCACTCTGTACAGCATGATGGTATATGTACAGTATTAGCCTGATTCATGTCAACACAAAAACAATTTCGCCATTGTCTAGAGCAACTAGCCGCCGCTCCCCCAAAAAGAAGAGTTGCTCTTATTCGTTCTCTTCTTCCTGCAATAGAAGCTGCGCTCGCCTCAGGACAGAATCTCAAAGATATTTGGGAAGCGCTCGAAACCGAAGGCTTGCAGGTGCGCTTCCACACGTTCTACATGGTTGTGTGGCGGGCCAGAAGAAAACGATCCTCGACCGGTGGTTGGGTAAAACAGTCCGGATCCTCTGAGGCGCAGGTACTACAGAAAACGGAAGTGCGTGCAGAGGAAGAAAAAGACCCGTTTGCGAATCTAAGCCGACTGGAAGAAAACAGACCAGGTTTCCATTGGCGGGGTACGCAGAGAGTGCAAAGGTTAGTGCACGAAAAGGAGGAAGCGAATGACAAAAACAAGCAGTAATGGAAGTGGTGCAACGTCCATTCATATCTCACTTCAAGGTAAGGGTGGGGTTGGAAAGAGCCTGATGTCTGCCATTCTGTCGCAGTATCTATTATCGAAGGGCCAGGATGTACAAGGCATTGATGCGGACCCCGTGAACCAAACACTTGCCGAATACCGTGGATTGCCGGTGAGCCGGCTGAATCTTCTGAAAGAAGGAAGCGTGGACCCACGTGAATTTGACCTGCTCATGGAACGGTTTCTTACAGAGAGCGGCACCTTCGTTGTGGATACTGGCGCGTCTACTTTTATTCCGCTGTGGCATTACGTGCTGGAGAACCAGGTGCTGGACTATTTGCGAGAAAAAGGTAAGAGGGTGTTCATCCATTCAGTGATTACAGGAGGTCAATCGCTGAACGATACGCTCAGCGGGTTCGAGCAGCTCGCGGAAACGACGCGCGCGAAGAATCTCGTCGTCTGGCTGAACGAGTATTTTGGCCCGGTGTTGCACGAGGGGATACCCTTCCGGGAAATGGCGGTGTGTAAGAAGCATGCGAATAAAGTGCACGGCTGCGTGGCCATCGTGCGACGCACAACCGATACATTTGGCCGTGATGTCGAAGAAATGATCTGCCAGAAGTTGACTTTTGAAGAGGCTTTTAACGGAAGTGGTTTCACGATAATGGCGAAACAGCGGTTGCGGGTGGTGCAGCGCGATCTTTTCGAGCAGTTGGATGAAATTCCCCTCCTGTAATGAACAGGCCAGAACGTGAGAGAAACTATCGCAGGGGGAGTCCGATGAAGGCTGAAGGCGTGCTGGACCTGAAACGAATAACCGCGGAAGTTGCCGCTCGTCACGGCATGCTGGTACGCCAGGATGACCCGGCGATGCTGCTGGTCACGATGAATGAAGTGGTGTTGCAGCAGGTCGTCGGGAGTATCGAAGCCCGCATGGCGGAAATCGTGGCGGATATAGAAGCAGGTCTCCGCTCAGTACAATACGAAGCATCGCAAAATATTGAGAGGGAAGCGCGAAAGGCGGGGATTGCGGTGCGTGAGGAGATCCAGAAAGATATAGACGCGGGGCGGCTGCACGCGCGGGAATTGATTGTCGAACTGAATCGCACTTATTCGCGATCCGCGGTGCGCCGTTGGGTTGCTGTAGGCGTTATCGCCGCGAGCGGTCTTCTGGTGCTGGGAGTTACTTTAGGAGTTCTGCTCGCTAGGGTGTGGAAATGAATGGGCTGGCAATGTTGTTGTACTTGAATCACAGATGCGCTACGGACGATCGATTTCGAAAGACGTTCTTGGTGCTGACACTGATTTTCGTATTCATGTTGTGGTCGCCTTGGGCACGCTGGAATTGCCCCGTGTTCGGGCTGTGTCCCGGTCCTTCGTCCGCTGTTTCGGCAAATAGCAGTGCTCAGTTTGAGTCGAAGCCGCATCGCGTAAAACGCCAGGTACGCTTGGGGGCCAACCCCACCTTCACTTCAAATTCCTACGCATGCCCACTGAAAACAACTACCGATCCCGTTTGGAAACACTCGCTTGCGCTGCGCCTGGCACAAAAGCCGCACTCATTCGGTCGCTGCTTCCCGGAATAGAAGTCGCCCTCAACTCTGGGCAGCGCCTGAAAGACATTTGGAAGGAACTGAATGACGAAGGCCTGGAGATGAGCTATCAAGGGTTTCACAAGACGGTGCAGCGTGCGAGAAGAAGCAGGAAGCTAGCCGCGACAGGTGGCTGGGGAAAACAAGCTAAGTCTCCTGAGGCGCAGGGGTTGCAGGAAACAAAAGTGGAAACAGCTGAAGAGAAAGACTTGGTTGCCGGCATAGAAGCAGCCTTCCTGTCAGCCCAAGCCGAAGCGCTTGGGACTGTTGAAAAAGCAGCGCGGAAGCCCGGAATGGCGGTGCGCGACGAGATTCAGAAAGACGTTGAGACTGGGCGGCTGCACGCTAGAGAACTAATCGTAGAGTTGAACAGCGATTATTCCCGATCGGCAGTGCGCCGCTGGATCGCCGTGGGCTTGGTTATAGCAGGCGGACTCCTTCTGTTGGGCGTGGGATTGGGAGTGCAGCTGGCTAGGGCGTGGAAATGAACCTTCTGATGCCAATGTTGTTGTACTTGAACCACAAATGCACCACGGACGATCGATTTCGAAGAACGTTTTTGGCATTGACGCTGATTTTTGTATTCATGTTGTGGTCGCCGTGGACTCGCTGGAATTGCCCCGTGTTCGGGCTGTGTCCTGGTCCTTCGCCTGATGTTTCGACGAATAGTGCTGCTCAATCTAAGTCGAAACCGCGTCGCGTAAAAGGTCATTCCCGCGCCGAGCCCACGCCGGCTGCAGATCAGACCCCGACGGAGTCTTTTTCCAGAGCTACGGGCCCCCCGGTGCTGGTCGGCGGCGATCTCAAGCGCGATTGAGAAAACGTGGTCGTAGTAAGGGAGTGAGGCTGCCTAGAATGCGATACAACTACAAAGGATTTTGGTGGGATTCAGTCTGCGACCTTGAGGTGCACCGACGAACCGATGGGAAATATGTCTTCGTTGCGACGGAGTTGCCAGACAATCCGGGCACGTCGGTGACCAATTATGGGGAGCATCTAGCAACAGCAATGCGCAGTCAGTATGGCTTGAAGTCTGCGGAACTGATCTGGATTGAACACTACCCGGAATCGAAACACCGAAAGGAAGTCTTCGACTTAGTGCGCTTTCTTGGTATGGAAGGAGATTCGTTCCGCAGTCCGGTTTGGACTAGGATCACGGAGCAGGCCGTGGAGGACTTGATCGCAGGAGTGCGAAATGTCGAGGACTTGCTGCCGCGTCGCGACAAGGAGCGCTTAGAACGCGGAATGGGGCTGGGACGCTAGCCCAGCCCCACGGGCAACGAAATGATGCCTCACCTAGAAGGAAGCACTCTGAGTTTCAGTCCCAGCTCGGCACCGCCGCGTCGGAATCGCGCTTTTCCGCGCGGTGGAGCTTCGCAATTCGCCAGAGATGAATTTCGGCCACCCGAATCTTGTGATCACCGTTCTTCTGTTTCTTCGGCACGAATTCGCGGTAGCGGAGCTCGCCTTCCGCGGATACGTGCGCACCCTTTTTCAATGTCGCCACAAATCGTAGAAAGATTTCCCCACGAGGTGCGTGATGAAAACCGTTCACGTAGTTGCCTATCAGTTTGATTCGCTTCCTGGCCACATCACCATACGCGCGCGTGGAACAGGCGCAAACTTGCGCATAGCCACACAGCGGGCGATCAGTTCGATCTTCCGCGATAAGCGCCTGCGGTACAAACAAATCGGAACATTCAAAATTTCAGTTGTAGCCATCCCTGACCACACCACGGTGAAGCTGGAGCATTCTGAGCTAGGCGCATTCGGGCTTCTGCCGAAGGTAGGTGCGTGATGAAACACGAAGAGTGGAAAAATATCTGCCGCGGCTGAAGCGATCGGGCCAAAGGTAGCGCTACAAGCTTATGCCTCTCCGGACGTAGCCGTCGCCGTTCTTGTTTTTCCAAGACGCCGTTGTAGCCAAGGACAGCACCGTGAATTCACGCTGCGTCTTTGTGGTTTTCATTTCCTCGTCTTTGCCTACGAACCCAACTAGCCAACTAGCCTCACTGAATTGTCAAACATCGAACTTCTACTTTTGAGGCCCTGAGTCTCTCAAGGCACACCACCCGGAGGGCGCGAGCGGGAGACAGCCCAAGTGCCAAGGTCTGCTTTCTTGGAGGGGCCTGCGAAGTGGGAGGAACCAAAACCTGTTCAGGCGCAATAGCGAAACAGAGGACCGCCGAGCCGCAAGGCGCAGCCTCTCTGTCGCTCGCGGTGCTTGAGAGCGATGGGAGAAAAAGGGAAGTACAGATAATGGAGGCAAGCTGCAGGTTACTTATTGAAGTGGTGCGACGAGCACGCAGGCGCAAAGCCATCGATGTCCGCTAGTGAGAGCGCGATAGTTGCAACCGCCAAGCGGCAGTTACCGCTTGCGCTGCGACATTGCGAGTTACTCGTTGTGATCGTCGTCGCGTTTGTCTCGATCTAGCGAGACAAGCGTCGACGCTGAGCCCTGATTGCCTGCGTTGTCTTTTGCGCTGACTGTAACCTTGTACAGCTTTCGTTCATCCCCGTCTTCATCGTCGTGATGCCGAGTTCTTCTGAAAGAAACAGTCAAGCTGTACGTTCCATCTGACGAAAGAGTAAGGGAGCCGCTCGTTTGAGTGATCCCGTCCGCATTGCTTACGTTAAACGCTGCGGTAGAGGGGGCCACGCCGGATGTCAAATCCGTAATCCTACCTGAAATCGCGACATGGACAATCCGGTGGTCCTCCTCATGTCGTGAGGCGAGGATCTTGGCCGAAACGGTGATGGATGGTGGTGTTGCGTCGAGCTTGATCGTTTGGGTGGGCCGTGGTGTCTCGACGTTCCCGGCTACGTCGACGCTGCCAAACTGGATGGTGTGCACGCCATCGGCAGAAATGGTGAAAGGGCTTGCGTAGGCCGCTAAAGAGCCACCATTAACTGTGTAAGTTGTCGAGGCGATGTCCGAGGGGCCGTCAATGTCCGTTGCAATGAGGGTGACCTGCACCGGGTCGGTGTACCAGCCGTTCGCGCCCAGTGGACCTGAGAGAAAGGCGGCTGTCAGTGGTGCACTGCGATCTACGTAGGGCGCAGCTGAAATATTTTGCGCACCGTCTCGAACAAGCTGTTGCCGTATACTGGGTGGCAAATTACTAACATCTACATCAGCCACATTGAAGATTCCACCACTTCCCCCAGTTCCAGTTCGTGGCGGTTTGTCACTGCTTACTACGATGCCGCCGCTGGGGGGTAGAAATCCATTAAAAGTTGTATACCATGAAAACCCATTCAGTACAACGTAGCTAGGCGGAAGAAAGCCGACTGGAGACGCAACACCCACCAAAAAAGTTAGGAACCCCTCATTGTCCGGTGGCGTTCCTGGCAGGCAAGGCTGCTGAGGTTGGTCGTAAAACGTTGCGGTTTGGACCTGACTTTGGTCTCCACCGGCTGTCTGTCCAGAAATACTGAACCCAAGGCTTATTGGACTATTAGGTGAACTCAGATACCAAATCTGCTGTTCGTTAAAGTAGAAGGGTAGGTTATCTGCCAAGGATTTACCATCGACCCAATACTCATAGATTCCTCCGAGTGGTGGGTCGACCTGTCCGACCATTGATACTGGCGTGCCCTGATCCGGCAGCCCGGTGGGACCTAATATCGCGGTGTGCAATTTCCCGGCTGGTGAGGGAATACTATCAGGCAGGTTTAAATAGCACTGTGGCCAGTGCTCCACGTATTGGAGCCAGTTAAAGTGGTCGAATCTCGGACGACTAGGATCAGCCGGTAGCGCTTGTGCGGCAGCATGGACCGAGGGCAAACCGGTATCGGGCGTAAAATCAGCTTGAATCCAAGTGCCAGGTGCTCTATCTATGGGAGCATTAACGCAATCAGTGCGCGGGGTACCCCCAGAATTTAGCCACGCTTGAACACATTTCTTCAACTGATACGCAGTGGCTGGACTCGAATACGACGATGCATTGGCGGTGCTTCCGCGGTATGCGCTAATCTGGTAGGACTTGGTAAGAAATGGTGGTACGTTTAAATCGCTATAGGTACAAAAGAGAGTATAGGCCGTGTCCGGAGATGGACCGCATACCGAAGCTGCCGTAACTGTCGTCAGCGTGTCGAAGGGAATCGCTGGAAATGAGCTTTGAATAATGAAGCCGTCCACCGGATCGCTTCCGTATTCCCAAGTAACAGCAATCTGCTTCCCGTCCGTGCCGACTTGGATGGCTTTCAGGTTCGTGGGAGGAGACAGATTTCCGATCTGTATACTCAGCGATCCGGAAGGAGCTGTGGCCCCGGTGCTGTCCTTAACTTGAGCGGTAAAGGTGAATGTTCCCGCAGTCGTTGGGGTGCCTGTGATTACGCCGCTTGAAAGCGAAAGCGCAAGACCATCAGGCAGTGCGCCGGACCCGGACACGATCGACCAAGTATAGGGGGGCGTTCCTCCTGTGGCCGTCAAGCTCGCCGGGGAGCTGTTGGCCTGGGTATATGTAGAGCCCACGGTGCCGCTGGGCAGGGACGAGGTCGTAATGGAGAGCGGAGCAGCAGCAGGCGGCGGGTTAACGATATCGACGCTAAGACCCGGTGCGTACACATCGCCATTTGCATCGATGCCTATTACTACGTTGCCTCCAGGAAAGGGCGACATCGAAATTGGGAGAAAAGAACCTGGACACGCCGTTGTCGCAGCTATCTTACCACCAGCATTTACAGTGATAGTAAAGTAGGTCGAGGGAGTACAAATCGCGGCGCTTCCTCCGAAGACATCTAATTGGGGACTGGGTGTGGCGGTAAAAGAGATTTGTTGGTGCACAGGACCAACTCCACTGCAAGGAATTAAGCTGTTAGGGGGAAATGAGGGATCGTGAGTACAAACATTGATTGTGAAGTCCATTACCAGCGCCCCGTTGGGTGCACCAATGTAGGAGCTAAAAGCCTCGTACTGAAGTGGAAATGTGCCGCTTGCGCTAAAGCCGGAAACAGTTACACCTCCCTCGGAGATAGTTGGACAAGTAGACGAGGACGGTGAGACTACACAGAATAAAGACTGACTGCGAGCAGAGTGCGCAGTGGCACAGACAAAAATCAGGATGAACATCAAACGGCACCAGCACAGGACCGAACGTCGCTTGAATAAGCCAGGCGTAACTGCCTGGATGCTAAGCAATCTCCGAGACACACCAATCGATGCCATATGCGCCTCTCTTAGCTAAGCTATAGGTCATGCCAGCAACTCGCGAGAGCAGCTTTCTCTTTGTTCTCTCTTGGGTTCGGAACCGACGGGCCAACTGAGTCGGACCAAATAGGATCGGCACCAGTCGCTACGCGTCCGGGTGAGTTGCTAAACGGTACACCAAAGCGCAGAAATGTCAAGGAAAATCGCGACAGACCCGACAGACGGGACAGCCGCCGTTCGGAAGCACGGGGACGAGTTTCGCTTCAAACGGGCTTCAGAGCAAAGCGGCGTGAGTGCCTCGTGAAAAACGCGAATGGCGCGTCCTCCGAACTGTGAGGCGAAAGCGCCCAGAAGTGGAATCGATTCGGGACGCTAAACGCGGCGATAAGGCGAATTCTTGGCGGAGAAAAATGGAGTGTCCTGCCAGGCCTCGCCAGCTCGAATCTCACTCGAAACGTCTAGTGCAGTAGGGTCTGCGCGGAACAACTCGAAAGGCTGGAATGCCTCGCGCAACATGGCTGCGTATTTTTTTGCGGTCGTATCCGAACCACCCTTCCTACAAAGCGTAGGCCCTAACGCGATCGTTGGGGACGTGGGCTTCGGCGTTGGTGATAACGTACTCGATGTTCTGTCCAGGTCGCAGCTTGGCTCCACTTCCGAAGAGTTGTTGCGCGGGCTATCGCGGTACAATGGCCTAAGATGACATGCTTCGAGAATTCACAAGCGGCCGATTTCTGACAGCATTACGGCTTGCATTCGATCCAGCTTTTGAGCCGGTGGAGACGAAGCACTTCCAAGCGCTCACAATTGAGGCCGAGAATGCTCGGTGCTCGGGAGACCTGGCCAAAGCGGAGAAGCTTTATTCAACGGCAATGGCCGAAGCGCTGACCTTGTCTAATTCCTCTCATTTGAGCCACGCCCGCCATGGACTTGGGCGAGTGTACCAAGAGCAGCGCAAATATCGTGAAGCGGAACACATTTTCCGAGACTTGCTCCAAGAGGCAGTAAGTTCTCTCCAGCCCAACACCCAAGTTCACGCGGGACATATGAGCCTTGCGCAGATGTATCAGGATGAGGGTAAATTCGCAGAAGCGGAGGAGCATTACAAAGCGGCTGTTGCGGAAACCGAGAAAACAGAACTGTGGCCGGGGCGTGGATTCTTCTGTTCAACTTCCATGTGGCTAGCGAACTTTTACGTGGCGCAGCATCGATACAGCGAGGCTGAGCCGCTGTTTCAACGAGCGCTGGAAATCTACGAAGAAGATCGCGGTCCGAACTCCTACCTGCCTCACCATCTTCAGGAGTTCGCGAAACTCCATGAGGCGCAAGGAAAGTACGAAACGGCAGAGGCGCTATATCGACGTGCCCTGGAGGTTTGCGAGCAGTTGCACAGCACTAACAGCCTGTTTGCCGCGCGGGCCCTTGATGATTTGGCTGCATTCTGCCGCGCGAGAGGCCGCTACGCGGAGGCGGAAGGGCTTTACCAGAGAAGCCTAACAATTGTGGAGGAAAACGTAAGATCTCAGGTTGCTCCGTGGTCCGAAGGTTGGCGATCCTGGCGAAATAGGAAAGAGATCGAGACTAAGATCAGGCTGAATCAGATTCCGATCAGTACCGCACTCGACCGCATCGCCCTGGTCTATGAGGATCAGCAGAAATATGCTGAGGCGGAGCCGCTACGCAGTCGTTCGCGAGAAATCAAGGAACGGGCTTGGGGTGAACGTCACCCGTCATTCTTGGCTGATTCCCTTGCGGCGCATGCCACTGTGTTGCACAAAATCGGCCGGGAACAAGAAGCCGCTGAGATTGACAGTATGCGTCAGAGCAAAGACATGGTTGGCAGCGAGAGCGGAAGTTAGAGCCCTTTCGTAGCCCACCAGGCGGCAGGGGTGAGCTGGGCAAGGCGGTGCATGGACGTATCGGCGAGACCGGGGAGGACAGCGGCCAAGTATTCGCGCACGGGGATGTTCATCCGTCGGCAGGTTTCGACGACAGAGAGAATGGCGGCGACTTTTGGTCCGGCCTGCTGACTGCCGATGTGGATCCAGTTTTTGCGACCGAGCGCCACAGGGCGCATGGAGTTTTCGGCGAGGTTGTTGCTCAGTTCGAGTTCCGGGTATTCCAGGAAGCGCGTGAGTTTCGGCCAAAGTGCCAGCGTGTAGTTCGCAGCTCTGGCCAGAGCGCTGGCGGGCAATGACGTAGCACGGGCTGCGGTAACCGCGGCTTTGATCTCCTCGAGTAGCGCGGGAGCTTTTTTGCTGCGCAGGACGTGGCGCGCGGCGTGGTCCAGATTTGCCATGCGCGCTTCGGCATCGATGGCAAACAGCTCATCGATGAGCCTGACTATGCGCACCGCCTGTGCATCTTGAGGATGCAACTTCACCGCTTCCACGAATTTTCGTCGCGAATGCGACCAACAGCAAGCGTGCACCATCTTCGGTCCGCCCACGGAATCGTATACGGCATATCCATCGCTTTGCAAAAGACCATCGAAATTCCCTAGAAAATGTTTCGGGCCTTCGCGCCCACGCCCCATGCGGAAGTCGAACACCACCGCCCCATGCGGCCGCCCGTATTGCCACAGATACGCCAGATGGTTGCTGCCATTCCCATCGTGCATCTGTACGCCGATTGGCGTTTCATCGGCCTGTAGGTAAGTTCCGCGGAGTAGCTCCTGCCGGAGCGCCCCCACGAGAGGCACCAGTAATTCGCCCACGCGCATGACCCAGCCATCCAGCGTCTGGCGGCTCAGTTCCACGCCGCTGTCGCGCTCGAGCATTGCGCTCTGCCGGTATAACGGACAGTGATCCGCATATTTGCTGACTATCGCGTCGATCACCACGCGGTCGCTCACTAAACTCTTCTCGATGATACGCGGTGGCAGCGGCGCCGCCTGCACGCCACACTCCTCGCAACTCTTGCAAGCGCGTTTCTCGCGCTTGGTCACCACCACGAAATACTTCGCCGGCTCGACATCCAACTGCTCGCTCTCTTCGTAGCCGATCACCGTTGTTTCACGGCCGCAACCGCCGCACACGCACTGCTCGGCCGTGCAGGCGATCACCCGCTCGACCCGCGGCAGTTCCGCCGGCAGCGCCTGGCGGCCCGGATGCTGGCGAACCCTTTTCTCCGCTGGTCGCACAGGCACCGGCTCGCGTGCACTCTCCGCTTGCACCTCGACGGTGCTGACTCCCGGTTCCAACTCCAGCAATTCCAACTGTTCGTTGGTCAGTTTCTCACTGCCCGGACCATACATCTGGATGCGCCTCAGCCGCAGGCGCTCTTCCAGTACCTGGATCTTTAGTTCTGCATATTGCAACGCCAGGAACTTTTTGCTCACGGTGGCAAACAGCGGCTCGGGCAGTTCGCTCTTCAGTTGTTCGAGAAGTTCGTCGAAGGCCGGCTCGGAAGGGTTCAGACTCACGATAACTTACTAAATAACACGACGATTACCATTATGCAATCACATTCTCGCCGTTCGCTGTGAAATTTCTGTAACAAAACCTTACGCCGCGGGCTCCTCTGCGACTCCCCGTCGGTACCACCGCCGGCGTTTCGCCTGCCGCAGATCGATCCCGCCCAACAGCAGCGCCAACTCCTCGTGGCTCAGCTGTACTTTGTTCTGATCCCCGCTAACTTCCGGCCAGCGAAATTTTCCCTCCTCCAATCTTTTCGCGCACACCCACAACCCACTGCCATCCCAGAACACCAGCTTCAGCCGATTGCGCTGTCCATTGCAGAACAGAAACACATGCCCGCTCAGAGGCTCGCACTGCAAGCGGTCACGCACCAATCCAAACAATCCGTTGAATCCCTTGCGCATGTCCGTTCGACCAACCGCCAGATAGATCCGCGTCGCCGCTCCCAGCCCAAACACCGCTTACTCCTGTTCCAACACTGCCAGCAAACGCTCCAGCGTCGCCGCATCAAACCCCTCGGAGACTTCCACTCGCCGCCCTCGCGGCAGGACCACTGCCAATCTGCCGCTTGTCGCCGTTCCCGCTAATTCCACCGCCACCAGCCTGCCGCTGCTCGCCACCTCTGCCCCGGCATGCACTTTCCGCGCTTCCAGCTGATGGCTTGCGACCTCTCCCCGTTTCTGCCGCCGCCTCTTCCGCCAGAAATCCAGCGTCCCCACTACTACGTCATGCTTCTGGCAAAATTCTCGCCGCCGCAACCCGCTGGCCTCAAATGCGTCGACCAGTTGCTCCACTTCTGTACGGCTCCGCCGCTGCTGAACTCTCCCAAGCGGTTGTTTTTCTCTCATTCCCCTACTTCATCACGCTTGCTTCTCGTGCGCTAGGTGCGTTCCTCTGACGCTTACGATTGACAAGCGCGGCGAGACGATACGGTCAAGATATCCACAGGGATCAGTGCGCTGCTCCCTACGTGCTACGGTGAGGCCGATTAAGAGAAGTCTGCGATGGCGGTTATCAACGTTTCTGAGTGCCATTCTTCATCCTTCACGGTTCCGACCAACCGGTCGCTAGCCGAATAGACTCCAAACTCTGATTCGTGAGGTCAATCGCATAGATTTGGCCAGCAGGATTTTTTCGAAGGTCCCACATTACCTGATCTGGAACATAAGGTGGCTTTGTTCCGGGGAACAAAAGCCGCGAGTTCGGCCAGCTTCGCTTCATCAAAGAAGCGTCGCGGGTTGGTTTTGGATTCGCGGACTTTCGCCAACGGAATTTCCTGAATGGATGAAACCACGGGCGGTGCTGCTTTCGTTCCACTTGCTACCATCGTTTCGTTCATTTCGTTTAGTCTCCTTTTTTCTAAGACATTTGTTTGGGCCTAATATTCTTCGGGTGGCAAAAGCGTGGTCACAGAACGGTAGAACGGTCTGATTCGGTGATAATCCAGATCTTGTCGCCTGCG
>Ga0207010_1049_pt3 | contig 16247 bp, 14 predicted proteins | sample Alteio_BWMinCont_82_FD_153465 | JGI IMG/M metagenome (GOLD analysis project Ga0207010, IMG submission 153465) | Enriched cells from forest soil in Barre Woods Harvard Forest LTER site, Petersham, Massachusetts, United States -... | ecosystem: Environmental > Terrestrial > Soil > Temperate forest >...
CCCTGCAAAAAACTGAAAGCGTGATCCGGCGAACTCGCGGGCATTGTGAGTCGCTTGCTGTAGAGACTGCCAGCTGGACTTAAAGATCGGTAACAAGCGGCCTAGTGCGCCCGGAATGGCCTGTTTTTGTTCGACCACCATGCTGCGGAGCGCGAAATCGATGTGGGCTATATTTCTGGTTCCATAAACCCGCATGAAATGGCCTACTGGCCGCGCGTGTGAGGAAAAAGTAACGTACGCGGACACGCCACCGGCGAAAATCATCACCCGCAGTTCGTCAAGAACGCCATCTGTGCGGTCATCCTTCAAATGCCGGCGGCGGTACGCGCGGGCGACGATTTCGACCGGTTCGTCGGGAAGGAATGGCGTAATTTTATTGATCGCGTGATCGATAATATTTTGAAACAGCTTGCCCGGCAATTGGTGGACCCAATGGCGATCGTCGCAAAGCAGTGCCTGGCCAAACCCGCCCGCTAAGTCGTACCCGTAATAACTTTCGATATGGATTGGGTCGCCTAAGTTCCCTTTGGAGACATATTCTTTTAGGGCCAGTGCGGGCGATTCGAAGTTGTACCAGTAGTTGATCGTCATCTTCCGGCGGGTTTGTTGCAGACACTCGATCAGACGTTGCCCATCTGTGGCATTCAAGGCCAGCGGCTTCTCGAGAAAAACATGGCAACCGGCCTCAGCTGCCTTCTGTGCCAAAGTTAAGTGAGAGTTCGGTGGCGTGGCAACATGAATTACATCGAGCCGATGCTCAGAAAGCATGCGATCAAAATCCGTGTACCGATGCGGCACGGAGTAGCGAACTGCGAGCTGCTCGGCCAGGAGTGGCTCAACGTCGCAAACCGCCAGCACTCGCGCACAGCCGAGCTTTTGAATTTCCTCGATGTGACTGTCAGCGATTTTCCCGCAGCCAACAATGCCGATATTCAGCATCAATTTCTTTCAATACCCACGCTGAAACGAACTAGTTGGTCAGCGTACGTTGCCCCAACGGGGTCGCAGCCTTGCCCGAGGGCCTCAACCGCGAGATACATCTGCCATGCGGAAACGAAATGGAGGGCGCACCCCCGTCGGTTCGCCTCGTCCACCAACATGTTGAATGTCGATTCCAGCAGGTCTTGCAATAAAGCCGAGGAGTTCCGCTCTTGGGCTCCATGCGTAAATAGCTTAATGAAGGTGTCGGTTCCAATCCTCGGAGCCAAATCCACCCACCGCCTTACGCGATACGGCGTTGCCACGTTTCCGTTGCGAACCTCGCCTGTCTCGAGCCGCGGTAGCCAGCGGTCTCTCCAGCGCATGCCGAGAGGACCGGGAATCATAAGTAAATCACCTTCGACGCTACCGCCAGGTGTAACAGGGGCGCCATAGTCATACGATTTCGGTCGATCGTGATCGCCGTTGCAGTAGTAGATCGTATTCACCAAGCGAGCTTGCGTTGGAGAATCGCCGGACGGCATTGTGAAATCGGCGTAGCAGCCCAGGTCTCGCAGCACCCGGATCTCATCACTGAGTCCACAACACCGCCCATCGGGCCGCGAGTTGTCCAGAGCCCAGTTTCCGTGGATGAAGCCAAAAGTTAGCTTTCCATCGCGTTTGCGAAGCAGGCCATGCTCGCTGTGCAATACGCTGCAAAAGCTGCTTATGCGGTCGACAAAGTTCTGGCGACCTTCCCCATCATGATGCAGATGGACCTCTACGTCTGCTATTCCGTCTCGAACCATTTCCGCCAAAGGTTCCATCAACGTCGGATGATATTCTTCTTCCGGAAAGAAGAACGTATATCGAGGCGCGTTCCCGACGGAATCCGGCTTGCATCGCCTCGCAATCTCCGGCCATGCAGCCCGCCATAGAGCGACGCGCGCCTGCGCCGTGCTTAAATCAACGTGACGCCACTTAGGTTCGTAATGGTCCGCGATGGTCACCCAGATCCGCTCCAACGGGTGCGCGGCCCGTTGCGTAATCTGCCGGAGCCGCTGCTTGACGTAGGAAGGGCCCCAGATCTGCGAATTGCGGATTAATTGCATGTTGGCGCGTTTAGTTTGGTGTGGACCGAATCAACGGCTCAACACTGCCGTAGCTTTAGCTGCCAGATGCCGGTTCTCTCTAGGTTGTTCCAAGGCTAATTCACAGATGCGCAGCAATTCGTCGGCAGCTTCGTCCCAACCCCTGCGAAATTGTTCGGAGATGGAATGTTCATCCCAATGCCGGTCTATCGCCTTTTCAATTGCGGCCGCAAGCGCATGTGAATCTCTGGGGGCAACTAAAATCCCGGATTCGTCGTTGACTAGCTCGAGGATTCCGCCCACATTCGTCGCAATCACGGGGCGTCCGCAGCTGAGAGCTTCGATGACGACATTCGGGTATCCCTCGTTATAGCTGGGCAAAGCGAGCACGTTGGCAGCCGCGAGCCAATGGGCCACCGCCTGTGAAGAACAGGCACCATTGAGAGTGATTCGGTCTTCCAGCGCAAGATGCTTGGCTTTACTTCGCAAATGTTCGCCACCCGGCCCATCCCCGACAAATGCGAGTCGCAGGTTTGGCCGGCGGCTTGCCAGAGATGCAAATGCTTCTAGCAATTCCTCGATGCCCTTGGCGGTGTCCAAACGCCCCACGAACAAAACGAGTTCGGCCTTGTCGTCTATGGCCAGTTGCGCGCGTGCGGCACTGCGGTCTCTCAAGTGAAACACGCCGGGATTGCAGCCATTCCGGATCGTCCGTACCTTGAAGGCATTGACACCGATCTGGATGGCCCGCTGGCGCAGGTGTTCGCTCTTGGTCACAACGAAAGTTGCCCTTTTCATCGCAAGTCTGGTCAGCCATCTGGAAGCCGGGTCGACATAGCGATTCAAGTCTGAACCGATGGAGCCGATGACAGATGGAATGCCCAGCCTGCGAGCCACTGCAACGGTGGCGTAGCCCTCAGGGTATAGCCAGAAGTTGCAAGCCACGTCCGGCATGCACTCGCGGAAATATGGCTCAAGGTATCTCGCACAAACCAAACCGTTGATGCACCTCGTCACGCCAGGTAAAGCCGGATACTCGAAGTACCGCGCAGTCACTCCGGGCGGCGAATAGGATAAATCGGGATGACGATGATCGTACGTCGGCTGGAACCATTTGGGGTAACGAGGGAAAGGACAAATAACATTTACATCAGCTCGCTTTGAGAGTGCCAAAACGATCTCGTACTCAGAATGCCCGCGGTACGGTTGGGCCGGGATTGGGAAAATCGGTGTAACCAGGGTCACTTTCAATCTCATCGCGTCACACCCCTGGCTCGCAGTTGATCGTGCAAGGGCAGGTTGAGCGCTGTTGCGTTCCAATCCGCGCCCTCTGGGCCGTCCGTTGCGAAAGAAGACGGTGCCCCAGAAGTCCAGATTTTCCAAAGTGGTCCGCGTGTGAACAGGAACTTGTAGAGACCCACTACTACCGCAGCATTCAACATACAGAAGGCGCTCGCAGGAGCAGCCACCCGGGTCAGGATCGGAATGTTACGGGCACTTCCCAGAGCGGCGAGTAAGTAGAAGACAATCTGCGACGCAAGCGCCCCCATGTATAGAACAGAATGGCTTGCCAACGATGCGCTGCTTGCTAGCAGTATCACCATCAGGATTGGTACGAGCAAACGCATGAGCTTGTGCGAGATCAATTCGAATCGCAGGCGATTCTCCCGCGAAAGCAGCCACGGAGCGATTTGCAACAGTTGGAAGTTGCCGGCCAATGTTCGAACCTTGCGATGAAATTCTCCGCGCAAGCTCTTGGGCCAGATATCGTAGACTCGCGCACGCAGGTCCAAAACCGACCGGTAGCCCTGGCGAATCACGCTAAGCGGCTGCAGCATATCGTCGAGAATGGTTCCCTCCGGCAGCGCGCTCGCCAGTTTCCGGCGGATTGCATAAAACCCGCCGTACACTCCCAGTGGCGAATCAACTTTTGCCTCGCAATTGCGAATCCATTGTTCGTAGCGCCAATAGAGACCTCCAATGGCTTTGGCGCCTGCGTCGTGGCCGTCTTCGCGAAGCACTAGTTCACCGGCGACACATCCGACGCTAGGATCGGCGAAATTGCTGATTAATAGTTGCAGGGCATCTCTCTCAATCCAGGGACGAATGTCAAGGAATAGCAGGATTTCGCCGGTGGCCCACTGCATTCCCAGGTTCAAAGCTGCCGCCTTGCCACTGTGCTCTGAACAGCGGAAGCACTTTACATGCGGGCCTCGAAGCTCTTTGAGAATATCGTCTGTGCCATCCGTCGACCCGTCAGATACAATCTCGATTTCCATTCGATCTTGCGGATAATCCAAAGACAGCAGATGAGCGACTTTCTGCCGCAACAGCGCCGCTCCGTTGTGGACGGCAAGGATGATGCTGACCGTGGGGAGTATCGATGCTTGGTGCGGCGGCCGGGGATGCAGACGGCTTCTTAGATAAATCCACAAAGGATACCCGGCGTAGGTATAGAGCAGAATGAATATTGCACACCAAAAGACATAGGTATGGACATGTGTGCTACTCATCTGGTCACCTTGTGCTTCGGGTGTGCTACTGCGTCAGAACCGCGTTCGATACGGGTGGAAGCTGCTGGACCTTGGTCGTTAGTGAACTTTTGGAGGTGAACTGCGGCTAAATCTTCGTCGTGGAGCTCACCGCGGTCTCATTATTTAGGCTGCGATTCTCAGTGGCGAAGGCGAACTAGGGCGTATATCAAAATGATGATCAACACTTCGGCCGCTATGGTGGAGAATATCCAATGACCGCGATCGGCTGGCTTGCGTTCGCCTCCTTGAATCGCAATTGCCGCCGTGGCCAGTCCCAGAACCAGGTACATCGTTATCGTGTAGCTGCGCGATAAAAACCACGCGGTGGTCATAAACGAGACCAATGCTAGACGTATCCATACAAGCCACTGCTGAGGCACAATCGGCGGGCGTGCAAATTCAGTCCTTGTTTCAAAATTCGTTGCCTCGGCGCTTTCCATAGTGCGCAGCCCTTCATAGGCATACGCGTATTTCAAAGCGGCGATTCCTTCCGAATGCGAAGAGTTTACGGCGAGCGCACCGGTGCTGTTGATGGAACTCGCTTCAAAAAGCCTCAGCAAACCGAAGAGCCTGCTCGCCCGCCTCTTTTGCACTCCGATTACGTGATTCAGGCCAGTCGTCGTTGTGACGAGCAATGCCATCCACAACGTCGTTCCCAGCAATCCAAGCTCAGCAAGACAGAGGACGAAAGAATTGTGCGCCGTGATTTCATACAAGTCCGTGAAGCTATTGAATCCGATTCCGAATAGTGGAGCGCTCTTGAACATTTCCAGTCCATTTGCCCATGCTTCCAGTCGGTCAGTGCCGTCTGCCGCCGAGATCCCACGGCCCCCGGTGAAGTCAAGGGCTAGCATGGCGAGGATGAATACGGCGGCGAGGGCCGTGGACGCCGTGGTTCCTAGTTTTTTCCTGGCTGCCATAAGCGCAACCGCGGCCAGCGCGATCAATCCGCCGCGGGAGTGCGTGAGATAGGTAGCCCATAGCAGCAATGCTGCCGGCACAAGCACGACAAAGAAATTGGAAACCACGCGCTTCCGCCGCCATGCGATAAACGCGAGCGGAAGAGCGATCAAAAGAATTTGAGCAAGATCATTCGGATCGCTCAAGAACCCGGCGCCGCGTATTCGTGTCAATTGCCCAACCACATCGTCTTGAGGAGAGGAGATATTGGTGAGTAGCACGAACATCTCGCCGTGATAGCCCGCGTAATACCCGCACAGCGCCTCCACGGCAACAACCAGGCAAGACCCAACTGCAGCCAGCACAATAATTTTTAGCCTGCGAATCGTTGTCACGTTTACGACAATGAAGAAAAAAACCGCGGCGCTTGGCAGGAACATGCGCCCGCTTTCGATCACCCCGCCAAGCCATCCGTGAACCACTTGCGAGAGAGCAATGGCAATAATGAAGCCAGCCAGCAAATATGTTTGTACTGAAGTTTTCCAGTAGCTGTACGTAGCCATGCTGGGTAAGGAGGCCAGCGCGGTAATCCCGGCCAGGTACGTCACGGCGTGATAGCTGGCCCACTCCTTTCCGAATTGCTCCGGCGAGATGATCGTAGCTACGATATAAAAGACGGTGAGTGCGAATCCCATGATCAGGTGCCTATTTCGACTGTCCCTTTCAGTCTCGCCAAACCAATGGACAGGGATGCGGCATTTTGTGCGGAGACGACCAAGAATGGGTCTTCCAGTGAAAGGCGATGCGCTGTCACCTGGCCCCGCGTCCCACCAGCACAATCTTGAGTGTGTTCAATAAAATCAGTAGGTCCAGCCCCACGGACGTGTTCTTGATGTAATAGAGGTCGTAGCGAAGTTTTTCTTTGGCGTCTTCGATCGAGCTTCCGTATTTGTAAAGAATCTGGGCCCACCCCGTAATCCCTGGGCGGACGGAATGCCGCAAGTGGTAGTAAGGAATCTTCTCGTTCAACGCCGCGACAAACTCAGGCCTCTCAGGACGCGGGCCGACGAGGCTCATGTCGCCCTTTAACACGTTCAATAACTGTGGAATTTCATCGATGCGCGTCTTACGAAGTAACCTGCCCACCGGTGTGACTCGCGGATCGTCGTCCTCTGCCCAGGTTGGACCTGTATCCACCTCGGCGTCGGAGCACATCGTGCGGAATTTGTAGCAACGAAATACCTTGTCGTCTCGTCCTACGCGATTCTGCCAGTATAGAACCGGGCCCGGCGAGCCCAGCTTGATGGCAAGAATGATAAACGGAAGCAGCGGCAGGCTGAGCAACAGTCCGACAATCGAAATCACTACGGACGCGAACCGCATGGAAATTAGAAAGAGCCGTGACGCGTGGGAGCTGGGCGAGAATAGCAGCCAGCTCAATCGGATGGATTCGATGGGTACTTTTCCAGTGATTGATTCGTAGACATCATTTCCATCCTGAACCTGCACGCCCCGATTCTTGAGCGACAGCAATAAATCCACCGGCAGCTTCCCGCGGCGTTCCTCCATCGCTACGACGATCCGGTCGATCCCTCGGATGGGACGGCCCACGGCAAGGGCCTCGCAGAAGCCTGTCTGAGACAGAGTGAACGGCAGTTCCCCGGCTTCGCGATCGCTTGGATGGCCTCCGTTTACGCGCAGGTCTGCGCGGCCCGCAACACGAATTCCCAACTCGGGACGCATTTCGATTTCACGTAGTAAAGAATCTGCCAGCGCGCCCTCGCCCAAAATGACCACCCGCTCGGCAAGCCGCTGTGTGTTATTGATGGCGGAAAACAGCCTTCGCCAGAGAAGCAGCAACAGCCCGACAAACAGGAAACCGAGGTGAAATATTCCCCGGCCCAATCTCACCGGCGGATAGAGGTAGTAGAGGAGACCTAGAGCGATGTACGCAACGCCCAGCACCTGGATGAGACGAACAAGCGCCTCGCGCCGATTGCTCACTATTGCGGAGTCATAGAGATCGAAATAGTACATGCACGTCAGGAAGGCCACCGAAACGAATAGAATTTTCAGCGAGCCGTACTGATACGTAAGCATGAGCCTGGCTTCCCCAGGGCCCAGCCGCGCCAGAGCCGAAGCCACAAGCGCGAGAGTAATCAAGCAAGCTTCTGAAATTCCTAATAGAAGTGTTCGTTTTGGAACATAGGCATGCAAGAGACGGATCAAGGAACACTCCAGGTTAAAGGGGATGTGTGGGAGACCGGGCTTCTGGTCCAACTAACAAGAATTATTTATTTGTGTCCGCCATTGCGCCGCCGTCGGGCAATGGCTCCGCCGATCAGCAGGGCTGTCCCGAATAACAGCGCTGTCACCGGCTCGGGGACAGGTGCTGGCCCCGGATCACCGGGAGGCGGCGGGGGATTGAAAGCCTGGAGTGGATCCTGTTTAGGGCAGCCCCAACTCAATAGCGCTGCGGCAAGAGAAAGGCCGAGAATCCATTTCTTTGGACCTATCCTTAACATCCGTCTGGCTGCCGTCCAGCCAAAGAGTAATTTAGCGACCAGGTTTGTATTTCTCATGGGCATACCGTCCTTCTATCTATCTGCAATGAATCAGAAACGAAGTTGAACTTTTCCTTCCCGCTAGACCCGCGACGTGGTTAGGAGCTCCCTCAGCTAGAGAGAAACTCTTTCTAATGTTTGGACCAGGATGAAAGGTGTATTGACATGCGTACTTGCCCCGCCAAGCTGTCAATCCGGCAGGAATTCCTCAATCTGTGGATACACGCGGCGTGCGAAATCCGCCGCCCGCGCTTGAGCGCTCGCTTCTCCATCAGCAGCGGTTGTCCAGATGCGGACTAGTGCCCCGTCGGTCGGCCGGCTCTTCAATCCGTCTGCAATTAACAAAAACTTAGCCATGTATTCGCTGGCAACGATCCGTCCATGCGACTGATACCAATAGAGCACCATATTTCGTCTCGTTCCCTGCGCCACTAGATATCCGGTCACAAGAACAGGAACTCCGTCATCAGAACCGATCTGGACAAGGCTGGAATGGACTGGCTCCCATCCAGAGCCCGGGAGACAATTCTTGGGGGAATGAATTCTGTCGCCGGAACGTTGGTCTTTGTAATAGCCAACATAGAGTTCAATCGGAAGCGTGCCGCCGAGATACACTCGGTTGATATAGTCATCAGCCCCGACTGCGCGCACGACCTGCGTTTCGAACGGGCGCTCCTCACTGTGCGAAAGGCCGATGCCGGATGGAAATTCACGCAACGGCCAATGCGGCGCAGCGGCAACCTTCGGTCTGAAGCTATGCGTCGCGAAAATTCCTCCCACGAGAACGATTGCGGCCACGGAGACTCTTAGAAAAGTCATCGGCCGACTTCTTCGGAATTGTGCTGTTTCAAGTGCAGGCCAAGAATCTTGTGGATGACTAGGATCGAAACAAACGCCAGCGCGAAAAACCCAAGGCCGAGAGCCACATGTACCACGCCGGAATCTACGCTCGGCCCGAAGAAATAGCTCAGTACACCCGTTGCGACAAGACGCAAACCATTGGTTGCGATCGCCACCGGGATGCTCGCGATCGCCAAGACAGTGCGCTTCCACGTGCTCTCCTCGGCCAAGTACCCGTACGCGACCGCGGCGGCTAGCAGCGAAAGTAATGAGCGGATCCCGCTGCACGCTTCGACCACATTGAGCGTACAGTTCGGTAGAAAGAGCAGATTTCCAGCTCGCACGGTGTGAATCCCGAGCGCGACCAGACCCGTCGCAGCCAATCGAGATGCCCACAGCTGAAGGGGAAGCGTCAATTGGTAGTACACAATTGCGGGCAAGGGGATCATAAACAACAGATAGCCGACCGGAAATGCAACTGAGCGCAGCGCCTGACGACCTGCCAGAAATACGACGATTCCTGAGATCAAGATCAACAAGGACAGCCGTGCCACGAACAGCTCAGCGCCGAGCATCCCCAGAATTCGCAGCCCGATAGCGAATAACATGATTGCAAAACCAAAATTATTTGGACGGAACGGCTGCGCGTTCCACCGATCCCGCTCGCTCCAAAGAACGTAACCCACGAATAGTGGGACAAAAAATCCATGCCCATAGTTCGGGTCGCTCCACCATTGTCGCGCCAGGGATCCAAGTACTGACGCATACAGGATCACCACCAGTGTTGATAGCGAGAGTGTGGCAAACCACTTACCGGTCCGCGATCTTTCGGCGGATAAATTTTTCGCCCAAGCTCTTTCGCCAAGTGTGGGCGACGCTTTCTCCAAACTCTTGACGGGCGGCACATTCTCATCGTCGAAAGGAGACAAGACGCTTCTCAAACTAATCCACACGAGGTAGTTAACCAGCGGGAATATTGAGTATGTCATCCGGCTCGATTTCATCCGAAGAGCCAATCCGATTGCTAGAGAAGTCTGTTTCCAGGCAGTTGGTGACGCGTGTTTTGAGGCTTATTTGGGTCGTTTACATGCGGCCGTGCACGGTGAGGAACTTGGATTTTTTTTCAAAGAAACGGTTTTCGATACCCTCCAGGCTATCCCGCTTTTTTCGAGCCCTTGTCTCCGTACTTTCGGGCGCCATAGTATTGCCCATCGTAGTCTATCTGATCGAAGTCAGAAGCCTCATTGACAACCACACCGATCAACTTCGGGCGGTCAAGGGACTGCAAGCCTTTCTTCAAAGCCTTGAGCGGCGCGATCCCCTCCCGCAAGACGAGCAGCGTGCCGTCCACCAATCTTGACCACAGATTGGCATCGATCACCGGCAGCATGGGTGTGGAATCTACGACGATCCAATCAAATTGACCCGTCAGTTCCGTGAAGGCTTCCGCAAGTTGCGCCGATCGCAGGATTTCCGAGGGCCGATCGCAGGCTTTTCCTGCTGGAAGAAACCATAAATCCGTGCCAGTGAATCGGAGCATATAGCGCGCGAGCTCCTGCTTTCTGCCTATCCACCAGTCGCTCAGCCCTTGCAAATCTTTCAGTCCGAACATCGATGCCAGCGTCGGTCTGTGTAAGTCCCCTTCAATCAGAAGCGTCTTGGATCCAGAATACTTGGCCAGCGTCACCGCTAGATTCGCGGCCACAAATGACTTGCCCTCATTGATCACGCTGCTGGTTACTTGCAGAGAGGTCAGCGCATGTTGCCGGCGCATGTCGTCTAGCCGGACTGCCAGGGCGCGAAACTTTTCTGCGCCAAGACTGTTGGGATCGTTCCATGCAACCAGACGCGACGTCGCCGGAGATTGCACCATCACCGACCGGGTCTTATCGCTCTCTGCCGCCTTTTTGATCTCGACCGTTCCTCTCAGACTGGCGCCTTCTGGCATCGCATTGGCCGGCACTTCGGCAGCCACCATGTCCACTGGGACGGTGTCCTGCTGGCTCTGTCGAATTGTTGCTCTGGTGAATCCTTCAAATAACTGGCTCATTTGGTTTCCATTCCTGATTCTGAGTTGCCTTTCCCGCAAGAAACACCCAGCTTATGTCGCATAGCAAATTGCTCTGCCATCCCGGGGAGAAGGTATCGCATCAAGGTTGTAGTTCTGTATCATTACCGCTCAACCGTTGAAATACGTGTATAGATTTCCAGTAAAAATCAATAAGGCCATAACTACCACTGCTCCACTTTCCATGTACCGTGCCATAGCACGGGAATGGTCTTCTTGGGGCGTGCTCAAGCGCGGGATACCCACCAGCATCCGGGCAGGAAGGATTCCTTCCAGATCTTTCTCTTGCCGGAATCGCACGTCAGTCAATTCTAGAAAAGTCGCAATACCAATTCCCAACGCAGCCCCCAACGCCAGGCCAACGAGACTGATCAGGAACCGATTCGGCGCCGAAGGCTTGTCCGGCAACTTTGGCGGATCGACAATGTGGAACTGCTGGCCCTGTTGCTGCTGTCCAAGGCTCGTGGCCAGCTGCGACTGCGTTTGCTTTTGAAGAAGCGAGTTGTAATTGAATTTAGCTTCGTCATATCCCCGCGAGACCACACTCAACTCTTGCTCTGTTTCCGGAGTTAGGTTCAAACGGCCCTGGTACACGGTAGTTTGTGACTCGAGATCCCTCGCGTGCTGTTGCTCATTCTGTATCTCCAATTGATTGGCCTTCAGCTGGCTCTGAAGCTGCATGATGGCCGTGGGTGAACCGCGTTGCACTCCTTCCGCGGCCGAGAGGTCAATTGCGTTTGTTGACTTACCGGTTTGTTGATTCGAAGCGATTTCCGCTTCGTTCTGCTTCCTCAATACCTCGGTCTTGGCGATCTCGTCCTTGAGCGCCACGATGTCCGGATGGTCGTCCGTATAGCGAGTCCGCAGGTTTTGAATTTGAAGCCGCAAATCCTGCAGAACCTTGTCCAACGCCTGCGTCGATATTACGTTTGAGTCCCCGCCCAGACTCGCTTGCGCCGATTGGTATTGTTGTAGCAGTGATTCCAGATAGATTTTCTGTTGCTTCGAGGTATCCAACGCATGCTGAGTGCTCGCCAACTGTGCCTGCACCCCAGCCAGGATTTGCACGTTGCTTTGCAACTGGCCCGGCAGGTTTCCGACGTGCCTGGCCTTGAATGCTGAGACTTCTGCTTCTTGTTCTTCCATTTTAGTGCGCGCGTCCGCTAGTTCGCTGTCCAGAAACGCCGTGGTGTTTTCGGAAAGCTGTCGCTGGGCTCTCACATTCTCGTTGATGAACAAAGACGTCAGCTCGGTATTCACCTGCTGGGCGAGCTCTGGCGTATCCGCAGAATAATGAATCTTAAAGGTGAAGAACTCCCCTCGATATCCAGGTGCGCCTACGAGTTCGATCTTTATATCGCCCCTCATCTGATCGACTGGATCCTTGGGCTTGAAAAAACCGCTCATCCGCGGAGGGTCAGCATAGAGTTTAAAGCGTCCTATGATTGCCTGCAGGCTGGCATAGCTCAAAACCTGTTGTGTGGTGCTCTGCAGACGATTTTGGAGATTGACGTTGACGTTCTCCATGACGTACAGGTCAGACACCTTCTGTTGTTCCGCGGAGATCAAGGCATCGGACGTGTAGGTGGTCGGCAAAGACCAGCTTCCTCCCCATATCGCCATCCAGCACAGAAACAATGGAAGCAAGATCCACCAGCGCCGTCGCATTACGATGGCGAAGTATTCTTCCCATCCGCGCGGAACCCGCTCTTCTAGTTTGTCTGACATTGCTTGTCTCTCCGTGGATCTATCCCTTTGACCTATGGCGCGACTCGTTCCATCTCAGCAAGATCGAGGTTTAATTCAACGGCCCGGATGGCAGCCGTTGAAAAACCCCGTGCATTTTTCAGGTCATTTTTTGCATATCATCGCGGTGCTTCTGGCCCCGGTTAACGGAATAAGATCGGGCGCAGGCTGAAATTGAAGCCCGCGGAAATCTCGTGGGCTATGAAGTTGCCGCCACAGTTCGGAGTCTTGCAAGTGGCGCCGTTGAGAACCTGCAGCCGTGCGTCGTAGCCCAGAAATAAGCTGGTTCCGGGCCGCAGTTCATGATTGAATCGCATCCCGGCATACCAAGAGTTGTATTGTTCTTTATTCGAACTGATGCTAGTTGGTATCAGACTCGTATTTGTTGCATAGCCCAGCGAGGCCGAGGCTCGCCATCTAGGGCTCAGTTTTCGCTCAACCGCCGCCTCTACTTGCCCCGTCTGCGCCCCTACCAGCACTCCGCTTCCCCCGGTCACGAGGTGATCGTAACTGAGCAAAAGCGTCGTGCCGTCCCACTTGTAATTCAATGCACCATCGAGCGCCCAGGAAATGTTGTTTGCGGAACCCGTCAACGCACCCCGGAGCATTACCACGCTCGGGCCTGCGGCAACTTGGAAGCTCAGCCTTCCGGTCACATATCGTGCATATCCAAACTTCACCACCTGGTCCTCGATCGTCTGGGAAAACTTCGTAAACCGGAAGTCACCGAACCGGTAGATCACCGCGATCGTGCTCTCCGGATTAAGCGAGTAGTTGTAACCTGTTTGAAATAGTGTATCCGCGCTGTTGATGTAACCCACGCCCAAGAAATTTAGCGTCCCGTAAGACCCGGAAGCAGTCCATGAAGAACGTGGGCTGACGTTGTATTCGATTTGCGAGACGAGTGTATTGCTCAATCGCGGCACCATTATTGTTGGAATGGTCTGGTTGGGGCCCAGAATCCCATTTAGAAATCCGCCCGGCCCGAATGGAGAATTGCCGCCCAGGAATTCCAGGCCTCCGACGCCTCCAAATCCAAAAGGCGATTCCGAGAGAAAGCTGACTTCCTCTCCCAGCAAAAGGGACCAGCGTTGCCATTTGTAGTTGTAAGAGAACTCCAGGTCTTGAATCGCCGAGTTCAGATACGATGAGAACATTCCCCCGCCCGAATAGTGCAAAAGAAGTTCAGAGCGGTTTGTTACGTGGTTCAAATCCAACGCGCCCAGTACATAGTTGAAATCTGCCGGCTTCCCAAATCCTGACGCGGAAGAACTTGTCGCCATCTGCGACGTCGCGCTAAAGCTTGGCAGGAGGAAATTGCGGGCTCCTACGATAGGCCCCAGGGTTGGTTCCTGCACGCCACTAAGTGGCCGATCGTTGCCCATCACCTGGACTGCCTCCGTCTGCCCTAGCGGGGAGTTTAGGGCCAATACGCTGGTGCGGCCGGCCGGCAGGGGCGCCACGTAAGGTGCCACTGGCTGTTCGCGCGGATCGTTTTTGGCTGGATCGGTTTCCTGAGCCTGGGCTACGGGCCCAACGAGAAATGCCGCAAAAAGCACCCAACCCAGCATGCGAATCAGTTTCGCCATTCTCCCCTACGGCACCACAATCGTATCGCCGGCTTGTAGACGAATATTTTGTTCGGCCTTGCGCCCACTTACTACTTCCTTGTAGTTCACGCCAAATATCTTGTCCGCTCCACTTTCCCTGCGCATCACATAAATCTTCTTCACGTTGGCGTATGGCGTGAATCCTCCCGCGATTGAAAGGGCCTGCATCACTGTCATATCCGGCACCAGCGGATATGCTCCTCCGCGAGTTACTTGGCCCAGAATGTAGATCTTCAGGCTGCTCATTTGCGCCACAATTACCGTCACCTGGGGATGCACGATTGTCGCGCGCAACTTCTCTACGATCTCCGCACCAAGCTGCGTGGGAGTTAGACCCGCCGCCTGTAAATCGTTGAGCAATGGCAGTGATATCTTGCCGTCTCTGCGCACCGGCACTGTCCGGGAGATTTCTGGCTCCTTCCACACGTCGATGGTGAGAACATCATCGGGGGCGATGGAGTAGTTCGGGTCCTCGGTCGTTGCCTTCGCTGGCGGCGAAATCACACCACTCGCCGCCAGGACCTTGGAACTTTCGCTCTTTATGTCCTTCCGCGCCTGTCCTAGGGCTCGCACGGAAATCGAAAACGACATTAGCGATATTGCTGCTGTTACATGCAACCACTTTCTCATGGCATCCTCGCTTGCAAGTCTCGCTCTGACTTGGAGCCTTGCATCCACTCTGTTTCAGTTTTATTTCGCACTGCCGCGTATCGCATCCTTCAGGCTAAAGCGATGGCTTCACCTTCCCGCGTGTGCCGCGAACCGGCTCCAGAAGTCGTCCCGGAGTCTCTAAGACGCGGAGCGTTTACTGTTTCTACTTGGAATGCTGCAACCTCGATGGCCGCCGCCGTCCCCAATATCTCCACCGATAGCACTAGCCGTGAAATGTTCTTCTTGCGTACCAGGATCCCTTCAATCCCTGTCAAAGGGCCGCACTTGACCCTCACCCAGTTTCCGCATTTAAGGTAAGGGTGGGCTTCTACTCGCGCCCCGCTTTCGACCACTCGCCGAATCGCTTCGATTTCGATAGCCGGAATCGCTGCCGGCTGCCCTGCGCTGGACACCAGGCCATATATCCCTGGCGTCGTTAGGATCTGAAGCCGGCGCTCAATGCCTCCCTTCAAAAAAACGTAACAAGGGAACAGGGGCAACGAGAGCGCTTTAGCCCGGTCCTTCCAATTGTGGGTGGTTGCGTAAAGCGGAAGAAACGTGTCAAATCCCTTGTTGGTCAAAATCTGATCCACCATTTTCTCATGCTGATGGCGAGTGTAGAGCGCATACCAGGAAGCGTCGCAAAGCTGATTCTCAACCGTGGGCAATGACTCAAAAAGCATAGAGCTCCGCTCTGTGACTTACAGTCTGGAATCCTGTAAGCCTTCAAATACACTCAACTTACGGTCGGGTTCAGCTGCAAAACCGTGGTGCTCCCTGAAACCGTCCGTAATTTTCTTGGCACATTCCTGCTGCCAAATCTGTTCCTGGAACCGTCCAGCAATTTGTTTTCAACGATCCCTTCAATATTCAACCGCAAAGCCGCCCGTAAGCATTCCTCGTTCAGCTGGGCATTGCTCGGCCCGAATGACCTCACCCTCGACCTCAACTGGAAGTCGTCCAATCTCATCGGGAATTCCTTCGAGATCAATCTTTAGTACAACATTCGCACCCACTGGCGGACAGATGGGCGCAAAAACAAACGCGCCGTGCTCGCTCACGTCACGGCTGCGCCCTTCTCCGCTTCGCGCTTCCCCGTCCCCATTCGTCCACCAGAATGAGACTGCTGTTTGCAGCACGAACCGGAGGGTCTTTCTAGCTGGGCGTACAAGATTCAACTAACACCCCCACAACTCTTCTCGACTTGCACATTAGCTATGTCAGTGGGAACGGACAAGAGGAGGAAAGTCATCAAAATATTCTCCAAACGTCTTGAGACACTGACCGCCAACATTAGGTATGAATGTTTCTGTTCACTCTTGTAC
>Ga0207010_1087_pt1 | contig 15464 bp, 18 predicted proteins | sample Alteio_BWMinCont_82_FD_153465 | JGI IMG/M metagenome (GOLD analysis project Ga0207010, IMG submission 153465) | Enriched cells from forest soil in Barre Woods Harvard Forest LTER site, Petersham, Massachusetts, United States -... | ecosystem: Environmental > Terrestrial > Soil > Temperate forest >...
CATTTCTTCAATCCATTCATGCTCTTCCTTTGGTACAGCTCTTGATATGGCTTTCCCATTCTCCCGCCATGACATGCGTTGATGTGGGTGTAGCTTGCCGGTTGCACATTGACAGTTCTTATTCCCACACTTCACGTAAATTAAACAAAATGATCCCCAAACCATCTTCTTTATTGAAAGAAGCTCCGAGCATAAGTTTAGACGTTTTTTTTCTAGTGCTTTGATCTTGCTTAGCATAATTCCTCCTTTTCTTAAAAAATTTATTGGTTTCATATATCATAATTGAAACCAAGTTGTCAATAAAAAAAAGCGTTTTTGTAAAAAAAAACGCAAGTTTAAGAAGATGAATCACTAATGACTGATTTTTCGCCAATCTTCATCAAAAGAAGCCATGGATGGATTGCCATTACCCAGCAACGTTTGAAGTTTCCATGAATTAATGAAAGTGCAATCCGATGAACATTCTGGCCACCATTTAAATTTCCCTTTTGAGAGGCGTTTCGTGCATAACCAGAATCCCTGGCCATCATAGCTGAGGATGCGAATAGTACATTTAGCCCGATTGCGAAAGAGAAATAGGGTGCCTGCATGTGGATCATGCTGCAGATGGTTACGGCACACGGCCGCTATTCCATCAATGCCTTTACGAAAGTCAATCGGTTGCATACAAACAAGAATTCGCATCTGAGGCGTTACTTGAAGCATGAAATCCCTCCCTTAAGAAATGCATCAATGACAGGTAAAAGATGCGAAGTTGTTGCACCATCGATCTTCAATTTATGTCCACATGAAGTCTCAATGTTAAAGGATATTGATTTGGGTGCGTCATTTATCGTTTGAGGGATTTCCAGAAACGTTAAAGACTCTTTGGCATCCTTAGATATAAAAGCTGATATTTTTTTACGAAGATGAGCTGGCTGAACTTTTATTGCTCGACATACTTCTGAAAGCGGAAGTCTGTTTGCAATTTCAGTTGCTGCCTTCCATAGGTCATCAGGATATTTGTTTCTTCCTGATTGGCGTAGGGCTGTAAATTCTGAAGCTAGTTTTGAGAGTTCTTCATGGATTGTGTCTGACATTTGGTTCCTCCTGTGTTTAGGAAGACCCACCTTATAGTATTAGGAAATTAGAGGTTGCGCAGGCTCGCCGGAGGGACACGTTTCTGGTACACCTATACAAATGGCCATGACAAGATCAACGGAAATATCTACCACGACAAAGGGGTGTTCTTCTCAATGCCGCTTGACATCTTCTATACCTATAGCAGCCGCACGCGCTGGGGTTATGGCATGTCCGCCTGGCTGAGAGACGTTGGTGTCACCGCCGCCACCGGCTGCCAACTCTACAACTTGATCAATCAGCAAAGACAGTAAGGGACTGGTAGATTCATGCCCGGAATAGGCGGATTGGAAGATGTTTTGCGTAATTTTGAAAATCGGCATCTAGAGTAAAAATGCTTAATTGAAAGCGTTCTGCAGCAGCACAAATAACAAAATCTACCTCCTTTTACACATCATTATACACATTTCAATGTGTGAAAGCAAGAGAAATGTCTTTCCAATCGCCATTTCCAGGTTGAAAGTTATTCCAATTACGAATAATCTCCTGGAAACGGCGATTGGGTCCATCAACAAAACTAGAACCACATTGAACATGGACAGTAATGGAACCCATACTAAAAGTCAGAAATCTCAAAACACGATTAAAAATCGGCAATGACATCTGGACCGTAGTCGACAATTTGAACTTCGATTTGTTCCACGGTAAAACGCTCGCCTTAGTTGGTGAGTCGGGTTGCGGCAAGTCGATGACAGCCTTGTCACTGATGCGCATCCTGCCCAATCCTCCAGCGCTTCCACCCGAAGGTGAGGTGATCTATCAAGGTACAAACCTGCTTGCCTTGTCCGAAAAGGAGATGAGGAAGATCCGCGGCGCCAAAATCGCCATGATCTTCCAGGACCCTATGAGTTCCCTTAATCCGGTCTACACCATCGGCAACCAGCTCGTTGAGGTGGCTGAGCTTCATTTGGATTTATATGGAACTGATGCTCTGAATAAGGCTGCAGAAGTATTAACAAATGTCGGCATCACAAATGCCAAACAGCGGCTTAACGACTACCCTCACCAATTGTCCGGAGGCCTGAAGCAGCGAGTGATGATTGCCATGGCGTTGATGTGCGAACCCGATGTGCTGATTGCCGACGAGCCTACAACAGCCCTCGATGTGACCGTCCAGGCGCAAGTCTTGAAGCTGATCAGGGAATTGCAAGAAAAGAGCGGCATGGCCCTCCTCCTTATCACCCATGACATGGGAGTCGTATCGGAAATGGCCGACGACGTCATCGTCATGTATACGGCGCAGGGTGTTGAAAAGGGAAATGCCGATGATATCTTTTTCGAATGTGCCCACCCCTATACGGTAGGACTATTCCAATCAAGGCCTTCGCTGCAGCAACAGCGAGGCAAGCTGCAGCCTATCCCTGGGCAAGTTCCTACATTTCAACATATGCCATCGGGGTGCCGCTTCCATCCGCGCTGCCCTTATGTGATGGAGAAATGCAAAAAAGAGGTCATTCCTGATTTTATCATTCTAGAACAGCAAAATCATACCGCCAAATGCGTTCTCTATGACGGAACCGAAGAAAGCGAACTAAATCTTACAAGGCTGAATAAAGTGAAGGAAACGTTATGACAGAACCTCTGCTAGAAGTCAAAGGGCTTAAAAAATACTTTCCAATTTATAAAGGACTCTTCAGAAAAGAAATCGGTGTGATAAAAGCAGTCGATGGCATCGACTTCAACATCCCTCAAGGCCATGTTTTGGGGATGGTGGGGGAATCGGGCTGCGGAAAAAGCACCGCCGCCAGAACAGCCATCCGCCTGATCGAACCAACTGCGGGATCGATCTCCTTCATGGGAAAATCGCTGACTGCCATGTCACGCAAGGAACTGAAGTCAGTCCGTAAAGATATCCAGATGGTCTTCCAGGATCCTTACGCATCGCTAAATCCACGTAAAACTATCCGTGAAAATATCGGTGAAGCGCTTATCTTTCACCAGCTTGTCTCTTCATACGAAGAGCAAGGGGAACGGGTTGCTGAGGTACTGCACAAAATCGGCCTCTCCCCCGATGTGATGAACAGATATCCACACGAGTTCTCAGGAGGCCAGCAGCAGCGCATCTGCATCGGCAGGGCCATCTCGCTCAATCCGAAACTGATCATCTGCGACGAAGCTGTCTCTTCGCTCGACGTCTCCATCCAGGCGCAGATTCTCAATTTATTGCATGAGCTCAAGGAAACCCTCAATTTAAGTTATCTATTTATTTCGCACGACCTGGCTGTCATTCGCCACTTGGCGGATCAGGTGGCTGTCCTCTATTACGGCAAGATTGTCGAATACCGCCCTACCGAAGAGCTCTTTCAAAATCCTCAGAACGAGTACACCAGAACCCTCCTTGCCGCAATCCCCAAGATGAAGAGAAAAAAATAACGAGTTTGAATAAGATAATCGATCTGACAGCCTTGCCTCCGAGCGCTTCTTTTTTGAAAGAACGGATTGTCATAAACGACTTCTTCTGAACGGAGACCTATAGACTAGCACTCTTCTTTGCCAAAAGAGACTCAAGCCCTTCTAATTCACGTTTTCTTCCTACAAACCTGAGATTCGGAGTAGGAACGAGATGTCAGAGATACCGTTTGGGTATAGGAAAGTGGCTCTAGTAAGGGTTGGCTAGAAAGTTGTATAGAAGATTTTACCGCGGAGCCGCAGAGATCGCTGAGCAAGCGCAGAGAGATTTTGATCGTAGAAAAAACTCTCTGCGTTTGCTCAGCGATCTCTGCGGCTCCGCGGTTATAATGACGATAAGTACCTACTCCGAATCTCAGTACAAACAAATCATGTTGCATTTTTACTCCTTACGCGAAATTATCTTAATATGCATTTCACGTAATTTTTAGCGATGCTATAAATTTACGCGAAAATGACATTTATTAATTTTCACGTATAAAATTTAAAAGAAAAGATAGGAAATTCAGAACCATCAATCTCAGAAGTCTGTCAGAGCTAAATCAACGCCCCGCAGTATAAGTTGAATTTGGCTGCCCAGCCCTCTTTCACCAGTCTAGATTTTGTTCGTAACCCAAATCAATCAATACCTGTCCTATTTTTTGTTTAAGGAGGACTTTATGCTCTTCTTTTAGGAAGGTTTTCCAATTTCCGATTGAGGCTCTATGAAAATCACTTCGTTCTGTCCCCTTATCAATTCCTCCTTCTGTATTATATTGGATCACCGCATACATATTTTTCTGAATAAATTCAAAGTGGTCACGGGACAGATGCATATTGATATAATCAGCTAATTTTTTTAAAGCCATGAAGCGGCAGGAATTATTTCCTCCTCCGGCATTGCCTACCAGATCTTCATATTTGATAATCAGGCAATTTCCGGAAAGTGCCCACCCAAGACGTTCGTTATAATAATTCACATATGATTGTGAATGAACATTTCCCACAATTAGGGCATGGATTTGTTCGTCTATTGGCAGGCTATTAAATTCTTGACTTACAAAAAAGAAGTCCCTTTGTGTTAAATTGGCTGGAAAAGATCGCATATAAAACAGGTGAGAAATCAAAGCATCGCGCGGATCGCGGACCATTGAGACTATTTTATGCTCAGTGTCTTGCATCATTTGCATGCATTCCGGATCGTACGGCGAATAAAGCCTTATTATCATTTGGTCGTTATCAAGAGATGCCAATTTTTCTCTAGAGACACATGCACCTGCAGCTAAAATGTGCTTGGGTATCATGAGCTGGAGGGTTCTTTGAATAAAATGGATGCCGCATTTGGGAATGGCGTGGAGAACAAATGGGTCGTGCTGCACATCCCAGGAAGGATTAAACTCCTCTAAAAAGGGATTATAATATTCCATGGCATCCGTTTTTCCGGAGCAAAAGGTAAAACAAAGAGATGCCATTACAAATAAACAACAAAATCTCATTTTTCTTCTCTCTTATTTTTACCAATCCATATTTTTTTCGTAGCCAAGGTTGATGAGAAAATGGCCGTACAGTTTTTTAAAACTAGTGATATGCTCAGGTTGAAACACCTCTTGCCATTTGCCGATTTGGCCATTGCGAAAGGTGCCGGTGCCCCCAAAAGCTTCGTCGGCAATCTGAGCCGCTCTTTTTTTTGTAATTTTGAAACCAATAGCCTTGCCGAGGCCCATGATTTCCTTGATCTGACTTTCTCTGTCTCCACCCCCTTCAGGACCCACCAGGTTCTCAAAATGAGCGATATAAGCATAGGCAGATAGATCTCTACAAATAGATAAATCATTGCCAAAAGCCCAATCAAAAAAACGGTAATCAAATCGTCTTCCGGTGATCAATTCATCTAGCTGTTCACTGGGATTGGCAATGTGAATAGCAGGAATATGCGGCCATTGCCCTTCCCTGATCCAATTTAAAGCCGAAACCATCAGGTCACGAGGATCCCTGACCATAAAGATCACTTTGTAGCGTCGGCTGATCAGCAATTTCATCGTGTCCGGATTATACATGTGGGCAATCAAAAAGCGGTTCTCTTTTGTGGCATACTCAACTTTTTTAAACGCATCTTTGGGTTCACCGACATTCCCTAAATACATCACCGCTTCTTTTTTCAGCATCAACTCAAGGACCTTGGCGATGAGGTGCGTGCCACTCTTTGGAGGGGAAAAAACGACAAAATTAGCATGGTCCCTGGCATGCAAGAAAAAAGGGATTAAGAAGATAAGGCAGGCTATACTGCGGGGCATTGAAATTTTACGTTTTACGCAAAATTTCAAAGCGCCGGAGTATAACTTAGCCACTATTTTCATCTTAACTCCTTTCTTTCTATGATTTACGGAAAATGTACGGAAAATGATTGTAAGAATTTAACGAATATTTAATCTACTATAAAGTAGTTTAAAATTGTCTTTTCTAGTTTTAAGAATGAAATTTGCGGCGCTGCTGTGTGTTGCCAATCTGTAGGGCAATCCTGTGCTTGGCAACAGTACGGCGCGCGCAAGGAACTCCCCGCTCTTTAAGTATAGCGGAGATTTTCTCATCAGACAGGGGATGCTGCTTGTCTTCCTTGGCAAGGATTTCAGAAATAGCATCCTTGACTGTACGTGAAGAGATGTCGTCTCCTCTATCAGAAACATATTTGGTGGTGAAAAAGAATTTAAGCGGAAAGATTCCCCGCGGACTGTTTATGTACTTATGCGAGACCGACCTGGCGATGGTCGATTCATGCATATTCAACTCGTCGGCCACCGTTTTCATGGTCAAGGGCTTGAGCTGTCCATCGGGCTTCAGGAAGAATTCCCTTTGCCTGTCTGCCAGGGACTGAGCAATCCGCTCGATAGTCGAATATCTCTGCTGCAGATTTCTGAACAACCAGCGGGCTGAAAAGAGATTCCTCTTAATAAACTGTTTCGTTTCGCTTGGAACTTCCGGATCATTCAACATGTGCAGATAGGTGGTATTGAGCTTTAGGGATGGCGCCCATTCACGGTCAACATCGACGATCAGTTTGTCCTCTTCCAGACGCAAGGTCACATCAGGCACAATGGTCTGTTTCACAGTTGAAGAAAAATGGCTTCCAGGATGGAGGTCTAGTTTGGCGATATCATCGATGGCCTTTTGAATCTCTTCGTAGCTGCATTTCAACTTTTTTTGGATTTCCGGAATATGATTCTCCAACAGGTCATCGTAGTGGTTCTGGACAATCTGATAAGAAAGGGTGTTTTCCTTTTTCAATCCACGCAGCTGCAGCAGCAATGATTCTTGAATCGACGAGGCGCCGATGCCATAGGGCTCAAACGTTTGAATCTCTTGCAAGACCTGCTTGACTGCCGGAAGAGGGAGATTATGTAGAAGACATATTTCTTCTATGGGTGTTTTCAAAAATCCAAACTGGTCGATATAACCAATCAAGATTTCTGCGATGTCCATCTCTTCTTTTTTCGTAAAAGACTCATGCGCAGTGTGCATCAACTCCTCATGAAGCGTCGGTACCGCAACAATTGAATTTTCTATGTAGCTCTTGCGCTCCTCTTCTTCGGCCGAACGCTTGATCGGCATGGCATCGTTGCCCGCATAGAGATCGCGCATGTCATCTTCCAGACGGGTTAGGATAGCCAGGTCGTTGTCATTTATCTCCAGTTCCTTTTCTTCCTGATCCTGTTCGACTATCAGTTCTTCAGGAGACTCATCCCCTTTATCATCGATTTCCAGCAAAGGATTTTGCACCACTTGCTCTTCAATGAATGACTGCAGCTCCATGACAGGCAGCTGCAACAGCTTGATCGCCTGCTGCATATGGGCAGACATAATCAAACGTTGTGTCATCGACTGCTGCTGCTTTTGTTGCAGCTCCACTCCCGGATGTTCAGAATAAGGTTTTGTGCTCATATCCCCCTTGTAACTGATTAACTGAAGCTTGACAATAAAAAGTTTTTGGCGATGCTAGAATTTAGAAACATCGAAAAAAGGAGAATACCATGAAATATCAATTTTGCGCTTTAATAATTTTTTCAACACTTTCATTATCAGCAGATTACAATGAATTTCAATACAGTAATCGGCCGTCCGGTGAATACTACAGCGATCCTTATCCCTACACCAATACAAGAGCCAGCAGATATAATTCATCCACCAATGACAGTTATTCCCAAAATCAGAATAATTCCGGTCAAGATGGTTATCGAGGCAGCAGGTACAAATACAGCAACCTAAACGACCCTTATCCCTATAATAATTATCGCGATAGCGCCTACTCAGGCTATGCCAGCCAAAATGGCTACTCTTCCTTCTCTAATTCGCGCGGCTATGCCGATGAAAATACTCCCGCCCAAAATACCATGTTCAAACGCAATGAACACATGGGCGACTGGGACTATAAAGAAAACTGGCGCTACGACCGCAATGCCTACCTCCGTGGCGAAACAGAACCTCAAGCTTACCGTGAAGCCCATCCTAACGGTAGAGGCGGCATCGGCTACAACAACCCAAACACACCATAAAGAAAGGAATTCCTTGCCAAGAAAGTCAGCTTGATAAGTTGACAAAGTGATGTCAGATATGATATCATTGACATATGAGCAAGTTAGAAAATATGGAAGGGATTAAAGAGGCTATTGCTTGCGCTGTTGAGATTTATCAAGAAAAAGGAGAGCCAGTTCCCGAGCCTATAGATAAAGCGCATTATAAAGGACGAATTTCTTATAGGACGGATAGCAAAAGACATTGTATGATCGCCAGAGCTGCAAGATTAAGACATAAATCAATTAATAAAACCATAGATGCTCTTATAGACGTTGGTCTTCAGGAACTTTATCTTACTGTATAAATCACCTATAATACTAACTTTGAAGGGGTAGCCATTCGTATCCAGGTCAAAGAGTAATTAAAAATTGTTCTACTATTTAGGAAATTAGATTGTCTTTAATGTGATTATTAATTACCCTTTTCGTAAAAAAGTGGGAAATGTATGTCACTAAATACTCCTGAAGCAGATGCGATGTCTTTACAACAAGCATTAAAGGATATTCATTTTTTTAGAGGGGTACTCCCTGTTAAAGCTTATGAATTTTTGGTTGCTCACCACAAGGAAGTCACCCCTTACTTAATTCAAATACTTAAAAATGTTATTCAAAGACATGATCGCACCGGTGATTATTATGTTGCACATGTCCATGCCCTTATACTGCTCAGTCAATTTAGAGAAAAAAAAGCCTACCCTTTAGTGATTGCGCTTTTGAATTTGCCAATAGATTCAATTGATAGGCTAATAGGAGACATGCTGACAGAAACAATTTCAAAAAGCATAACGAGTATATATGATGGAAATTCAGAACCTCTCATTGCCTTGCTAATAAAACCGGAGGCAGATCGCTTTGTCAGGGCTATTGTCGGCATGTGTTTTACAGCTTTGATATATCAAAAAATGATCGATAAAGAATTATTCATCACAAGGATGCAAGAGATCGTGGCTAGCGGCAAAATGAATGCAGATCCGTCATTCTTTTCATCTCTTGCAAATATAACGATGAATAGCAAGTTAGAGCCATTATATGACACTATTAAGGCTGCATTCCATGCAGGCTGGATATTTAGTGATTTGATGGATGTTAATCTTTTCGAGAAAAGTCTTTCAATGCCAACTGAGCAGCTAGTTCGAGAAGAGGATCTCCACCCTGTTAATGATTCTTTAAAAGAAATGGGATATTGGCAAGGATACAACAACCCCATTTCTGTAAATATTGAACGCAATGCCAAATGTCCATGCGGCAGCGACCTCAAATTTAAAATGTGCTGCATTACTATGTTGTAAGCTTCTCCCCCTAAACTATTTCAAAACTTTTCATTTGAATTTATTACCTAATAATGTTAGAATAACTTTACTTTTAATATTTTAAAGAGTTTATAAGATGCATATCCAGTTTATTGAAAACCCTCCTTTTGTAGTCGATTTTGCAGAATTTAATGAGAAACCACCTGTTAATCATCTATATAGCACTGTTAGGAAAACGATGACAGTAGCGATTGCGATCTTTACATCAGTTGGCCAAGCAGTATATCTGACCATAATAAATAGTCCAAAATCATTTAAACATGTCATTGTTAATTACTGGACTCAAACTCTCAACCACGGTCAGATAACTGAAGGGACTTTGATCATGCTCGTATGTGTCACGGCATACAAGATCTTCTATTGGATGGGCTGTATGGCGTGGTGTACTGTTACAACATCTTTCCGGTTATTTAAAGAAAAAGCCTATCCGATGGATCCCCTTGCGATTCTTTCACGCTATAGCGATGAAATCGATATGAGGCATATTCGCACTAATGAGCTTGCTTTGGATACTTCCGATGTACCCGAAGATGTCAAAGTTAATGATCTGATCCGAATCTTTGATCAAATCGATTTCATAGAACCATTAGATTTAACATTTAACCCCCCTTTAAAAAATTTAGACTATATACCTCCTGAGAGTCGCAGGGAAGGAACCACGGCAAATGATGTAGTCGAATATAGCGGCCAAGAATTAAAAGAAGCATTAAAAAATTTTGTCAACAAAGTCGACAATAGAGTCGCTTTCGTTGGAACACCTCCTCTTTACGATACACCCAGGCTTTTAGCTTTTTATCAGCAAATTGAAGATGCCGTCCGCATCTCCATCCATCAATCAAACCAAAGCATTGCCGCTTTCGAAACAGCGCATGGAGTTGATAGAAACGCTTACAATACTGAAGTCAGAAATGAATACAGCAATCTTCTTGAAGACCGCTTCAGAATCGCCCTCGACCTTGCCATAGCCGGCAAGCACTGCGGCTCTCGTTTCATGGGCGACTCCATGGAAATACACGACTACTTCGCAAAAGACAAGTCTAGTATAAGCGGTTCACTAGAAGACGATTTGATTGAATTATTGGCTAAATCACGAAAGGAAGTTGCCAAGCGGCAAATCGCGGCCATAGGCAACAATACACACATCTATCCCGACTACATGACATCACTAGGCGAACTCCTGGCTATTCCCGGGACGAAGAATATCGTAGAACATATAAGTAATTCAATCAATAAGGATGATAGCCTTAAAAACTTCTTCACGGAATACAACGTAAAACATATCCTGGATACTATTCAGGCAGAAATACAAAGATCAAATTCAATGCGTATCAAGGTGATCGACTGGCTCAAAGAACAATGTAAAGACCGGAACATAGAAGCTGTCAGGATAGATTCACCTGAAAAGATCAATCAAATCAAACAGATCATCGCACATCCTGATGCCTATGATCATTCAATTGCGGAAGACAACGAACATCTTCTTAGTCTGTGTCATCACTTGCATAAAGAAAATTCCGAACTTCCTTCATTAAATGATTGGAATGACTTTCTAAATGAACTCTTTGCTTTGGATCAGGCCAAAGAGTTTGTGGCAAATACCCTTCAAGATTTTTCAATAAAGGAGTTGAGAAGACTGCAAGCAATTCCGAAAAAAGAAATTTCAGAAGAAGAATGTAAGAAACTTCAAGAGATGGCGAGAAAGCTTCAGAATAAAATCCGGCAGATTAAAAATAGTTGCTCTGAACAACTTTTGGGCAAGACCGTTATCAATGTCATGAAAGATCTCATTGGAAGCAACATCCCTATATCTCAAGATGTTTTCATTCAAAGATTTAAAAGAATTGAGAAAATCAAGAAGCTCAAAAAGGTCATTGCCTTGCCTGACAATACGATTGAACGCATTCTGAATGGTCAGGCTAACCTCGAACAAGTCGTCAATGACCATCTCGATCTTCAAAGACGCCGTGAATTCATCGATCAATTGAAGGTAGAAGATATTGAGAGGGATGGTCTAAGTAAAAAACTGATGGAATGGATGATCGTTTCCCATCACATATTAAAAAACCAAGGGTAATCTATCATGAATTCACTAGATATTAAATTTATTGATCAGGTTTATGCATCTTTTGAAGCAGGGTTTAAGCCTTCAGATGCCACACCTATCCTCAAAGCCGAAATGACAAATAAAGTCCTGGTGAAGGGCTCTCAGGAAGATGCTGACGCTATCGCCCAAGCCATACTTAACGAAAATCCTCCTTTAGCGCCATTACGACATCTGTTCTGTACTCAGAGCGAATATTTGTTAAATCAAATATTTGCAAGAGCCTTTAAACACCAACCTATTGATGTTTCTAAGCATGTGAGTATTAATGATAAAGATCTTAAAATTTTAAGATCAAAAATAACAAAGTGCGGATTATTAAAGAAAATTTTTACTATCGCGAACAGTAACTTTACTTATGTGGCAATATCTCTGATAACAATTTATGGATCTTATACTTTATGGAAAAAATCTTTTAATCTCATTACTCAGATATTACCTCTGAGTAATATTTTCTTTTATCTTGGTGTTATTTCTACAGTCCCTGCAACATGGTATGATATCGCTCCCATATCCATAGTGACCATTACGTCATTCACCAGGAATATGTGCAACGAGAGTCGTGCTGAACCACTCTCCTATATGCATAATTTAGCCCAAAAAAATTGGAAAAGAGTCATTAGCAAAAACTAAAGGCGCACCCCAAAGACCACTTTTATCTTTTTTTAAGTTATTGATGTTGAGTAGTTTTATTAGTTGTTCTATTAATCAATTATTGTTATTCTTTTTCCAATTTATAAAAAGGGGAGTTTCTATGAATAATTTGAGTTTGTGTTTTACAATGCTTGGTGCCTCTAGCACCTCGTTAATCCTTAGCGATATCATTGCAAGGAGTTCAACAAAAAAAATAAGCGAGAAAACAAAGACCATTGCTGCTAGTTTTTTCTGTTCAGCTGCTTATTTTTTAACCTCTGCAGCCTGCGATCAATTTTGCCAATCTTATACTGTGCCGATGTATAAGACATTAGCCTTTAGAATTTATACGTATGCGCTTCCGGTTATAACTGGATTTATCTCATATAAATCATATCAAAAGAATAGTAAAGATTTAAAAAAAATAAAAGATGGGAATAGTAAGATATTGAACATTGTTCGTATTTGTAATGGTTTCATGCTCCTGGTCGCTAAAGGTCATATGTACAATTCACACTGGGATAAAGAGTTAAAGGTGTCCAATTATCTTGCCATTGCTGCCCAGATCAGCGTAGTTTTGATTCCATCCGCCCTTTCAAAGATAAGTTTCTAATTTATTTTTTTGAAATTGAGATTTTCAGTTCTTCATAAATGACAGGAACCGGGAAAAAAGTCGGGATTTGAGCTCGGAGCGATAGCGCAGAACGTCTGGCGATAGCCAACCATAGCCACGGAAACGGTGGTTATTTCTTGAGAAGATTGCAGGAAAATTGACCATTATATATATTTTCTACATGTATATTGATTTACAAAAGAGAATAGACGCTGTTCCACAAGCCGATTATCCCATCCATTCACGCATACACCGACTTAAGACTTTTACATCTCCTAATGCAACTTATTACCTAAAAAGAGACGATGAGCTCGGTTTTGGCATTTCCGGATCCAAAATACGTAAATACCGCACCCTCATCCCGTTTTTGGTTTCCTCACAATTTGATGAAGTCATTGTCATCGGAAGCCTTAATTCTAACAACGTCTTAGGCATTTCACAAGTGCTCATTGAAAATCAGTTAAAACCGAAATACTTCTTAAGAGGCGATCCTAAGCGACATCAGCAAGGCAACAGCCTTTTGCTTTCTCTTTTTATCGACTTCAACACAGTCAGATGGTTTCAAAAAAATGAGTGGAAGGGTGTGGAAAAAGAAGCGCTTAAATATGCCGCTGAAAATCGAGGCAAGGTTTTCATCATTAAAGAAGGAGGCTCAGTCAAAGAGTCTCTTCCAGGCGCTCTCACATTACCTTTAGATATTCTACAAAACGAAAAAAACGAAGGGATTGCCTTCGATCATATTTTCATCGATGCAGGAACAGGCCTCATGGCCAGCTCCCTCATTTTAGCCTTTAGTCTATGGAAAAGGAGGACCCATATCCACGTTGTCTTAATTGCCGGAGACCGGGATTACTTCATCTCACAACTGAGCTTTTTCCATAAAGAATTGGAGAAGTTTTTGCAGACCGATATCCCATTCCCGCAAAATTTCACTCTTTATTATCCCAAGGAAGATTTTGGCAAGATCAACGATGATATTTTTAAAGACATCTCCTCATTCGCAAAACAGGAAGGGATTTTCACAGATCCTATCTACACCGCCAAATTGCTGACTGCCGTTAAGAATATCGGCAAGGATCTTCAAGGAAATATTCTGATCAACCATTCCGGCGGCGGACTCTCCCTTTTCGGCTTCCTGCATAATCCTAGAAACGGCGATTCGAAGGGGGTGCCAGATGCAATCTTTTGATTCAGAACGCGTTGAGGCGAGGGGGGAGGGCTTACCCGTTTGGGTATGCCCCCCTTCGTCTCAACGCGTTATGAACCAAAATCTTACGTCTGGAACCCCCTTCGAATCGTTGTTTTTAGGTTAAATAACGCACACTCCTCCATAGCTCCTTTCAGTCGCTATGAAGGAACAAATACGGTCGTTTTGGACAAGCTAAGGGGGCCGGAGTCCCCTTCATAAGCTTATTCAATCCTTCCAGCTGCTGCTTTTGCCTTCAACAGCTCTTGTTCTAAATAGGCGACTTTTCGCTGAGCTTCAATCTTGCGTTGTTGTTCTTCTTTGCTGTGCTGTTCTTTTTCATATAACATTTTTTCTTCAGGATGACGCTGCACATCATTGAGTTTTTCTAAGCCTACCGGAGAAAATTTTACAAGATATATCTCTCTATATTTGTCCATAACAGCTGATATTTTCTCTAACTTGCAATTTTAATATTAACTGAAAATTCATAGAGTATAAGTTTCATTTAATATGATTTTGATTTTATCTTTTATCTTATCCTTGAACTCTGTGTACTTTTCATTTATTGTACGGCTAGTTCCAATGAATTCGTTCGGGAAGAACCAAAAGAAATCTTTTTCTAACGCATTCACCATTTCGTCGGCCAATTCATCTAAAAATCCTTTCTGATTCAACTTTTTATCAATAGCGTCAAAGTTGATAGCAAAAGGAGCTAAAAAAGCACTTTCTTTAGGTGATAATTTTTCATTGGCAAATGAATTAATGATATCATATTTCTCACCTTCAGCTAATTTTATTGTGGCTGTTTCTTTGAGTTTATTCAACAAATTGCGAAGCCTTTCCTCTTCCTTAACAGGGTTTTTTGATTTTTTGACGAAAACTTTTATGTTTTTCGAAAATTTAGTTGTTAAATCAGCTTTTTCTTTTTTAAGCAGCTCTACAGCTCTTTTTGATTTCGAGACTTTTTCTTTAAATCGGTTGATGAGTTGATCCAGCTTAAAACTATGAGAGTGATTAATGGGTATTCCTGGAATGAGTCTTTCAATTTCCACCTTGTTTTTTATAGGGTGTTTTAAGTATTTCTCAGCTTCACTCATGCCGGTTGTTATATACTTTTGGATTTTATCTTCATCATTGGTTCGACTTTTTAGAAATTTAAAAACAATTTTTTTTGCTTTATTAATCAGCTCTTCTAACTCAGTCTCCTTGATTAGCTTAGAGGAATTATTGGATTTATCTTTCAGATTATCCATTCTTGCTCGGATTTTCAAAATCGACACGCGTAGGAGGGCATTTTCTTTTGGTGTAAAATCGGGATTTTCAATCTGCTCTTCAAAAATCGTTATATATTTCTTTTTATTTTCAACTAACTCATTCCATTTTTTTATATCTACTTCATCAGCTTTAGTTCCTGTTTGTTTACCAAAAAAATTAGGAGAAATATTGCTTATTCCCATACTAACCCCTTTTGTAACATCTGTAACTTTCAAAAACTAATTAATAAACAAATTACCACTAACTTAATTATAATAAAAATATAATT
>Ga0207010_1089_pt1 | contig 14741 bp, 11 predicted proteins | sample Alteio_BWMinCont_82_FD_153465 | JGI IMG/M metagenome (GOLD analysis project Ga0207010, IMG submission 153465) | Enriched cells from forest soil in Barre Woods Harvard Forest LTER site, Petersham, Massachusetts, United States -... | ecosystem: Environmental > Terrestrial > Soil > Temperate forest >...
AAAAACTACCCGGATAAATATATTTTTCTAATCCTTTTGGAAATTTTGACCATTCTACTTTGTCTAAATTAGAATAAGCAGCCCATAAAATATCCCCTTTTTTATTTAAATACATCATTAAATTAATATTAGAATTCAATAATGCATTGATATCTAAATTATTTGGAATAAATTGTGGATTGGTTCCTTCTATATAATAATAAGCATCATTCCAATGCGCATAATCAACGGTGAATGTCCCTAAAGAATATAAAATTTGATCAATTGACTGATTTACTCTAGAAATATTTTTCTTGATTTCTTCATGCTCAAGCTTTAAAAATCCTTTGATTAAATATTCATGGGCGCCAATATAAGAGGCTATTAAAAAAATAGACCAAACAACGCCTAATAATAATAATACTTTATTGCTCAAACGCATAATATAACCTCAAATTAGGTTACTATTAATTTTTCTTTTTTCAGCAATGCAGTACACTGTTGTTCTGTCAAAGGTGGACTATAATAAAATCCTTGCATTTGATTGCCATGATGACTCATTAAAAAAGCGATTTGTTCTGGATTCTCAACTCCTTCAGCTAAAACTTCAATGCCCATTTTTTTAGTCATGCCAATGATCGCCTCAACAATTGCATCATCACTATTATTTAAGTGAATCCCGCGTATAAAGCTTTTATCGATTTTAACTTTATCAAATGGAAAATATTTAAGATAACTAAAACTCGCATATCCTGTACCAAAATCATCAATAGCTAAACGAATACCGATCGCTTTTAATTGCCGCATTTTTTCTAATGTATTCGGTACATTATTAAATATTTGACTCTCAGTCATTTCTAATTCTAAAGATTTGGCGTTTATTCCTGTTTCATTAATAATATTTTTAATTGTTTCTACAAAGTCTTTTTGAATAAATTGAAAACCTGCGATATTAACCGCCATCGTTAATTCAGGATTAATTGTTTCTTGCCAAATTTTAATTTGCTGACAAGCTTTTCTTAACACCCACTCCCCTATTGACACAATAAGACCTGATTCTTCAGCCAGTTCAATAAAAGCATGCGGAAAAAGTAACCCAAAGGTTGGATGTTGCCAACGCAACAAAGCTTCTACCCCAATAATTTTACTGGTATCTGATTTAATTAAAGGTTGATAATATAAAAGTAATTGATTTTTTTCCACCGCTTTTCTTAATAAAGTCAATAACTCCGCACGTTGTAATAAATGATCGTTAAACCCTGATTGAAAAACTTGATAATTATTTTTTCCTAACTCTTTAGCATAATATAACGCAGCATCAGCATTTTTTATTAATACAGTTGGATCTTCACTATCTCGCGGATATAAACTAATCCCAATACTGGCTGTTGTTATTAATTCATGACCTTCAATATTATAAGAACGATTAAATATTTCTAGTAATTCTTTAGCCTTAAAACGTACTTCATCTTCGTTAGATTGCAAAACTAAGATAATAATAAATTCATCACCCCCTAAGCGAGCCACTGTATCAATATCACGTACAGATTTACCTAATTGTTCAGCAGCTATTTTTAATAAAAGATCACCTGCACTATGCCCAAGAGAATCATTCACTTCTTTGAAATTATCTAAATCTAACATTAATATACCGACATTTCGTGCTTCTCTTTTGGCATGAACAATTGCTTGTTGTAACCGATCTGTCATTAACAAACGATTAGGAAATCCAGTTAAACTATCATGTGTTGCTTGATACAATAATTGTTTTTCTAATTCTTTGCGTTCGGTAACATCGCGAAAACTAAAAACACTGCCAATGACTTTATGATGTAAATATTGCGGTTCAATATGATGCTCTATGACTTTGCCATTTTTTAAATTCCATTCTTGTATATCTGCATTCATTTCAGGTTTATCGCTTAAATTAACCATGATTTTTAAAAATTGTTTTGAATTTTCTACCTCTTTGGCTAACTGCTGAAAAATAGTAAATGCTTTTTCATTTTTCAAATTTTCTTCTGAAATATTCCATAGTTTAAGAAATGTATTATTATAAGTCATCACTTTTTGATTTTTACCAATTGCTATAATACCTTCAGGCGTTGCCTCTAAAGTTGCTTTCATCAAAGAAAGGTTTTTTTCAAGGTCAACTGTGCGCTCTTCAACTAATTTTTGTAAATTATCTAATTGATAATTGACTTGTTGGCTAAGTTCCCATTTTTTAGTTAAACAGGCAGTGATTTGCCGAATTTCTATTACATCAAATGGCTTTTTTAAGATCAAATAATTACTAGAATTATGCAGTTTTTGTAGAATCTCTTTCCAAGAATAATCTGCATAGGCGGTACAAATAACGACTTGTAAATAAGGATCAACTTCCCAAAGATGTTGAATCGTGACAATGCCATCCCATCCTGGCGGCATACGGATATCGACAAAAGCAAGTGAGTAAGGCTTGCCAGACTGCACTGCACTTTTAACTAATTGTAAGGCTTCCTCACCCTGATAAGCTGAATCTAAAGTAAATAACTCAGCAAGAATATCTTTTCCTGCTGTAAACTCTGCCTCTTTTTCTTCTTCTTTTTTTGCTCCAAATAATTCCTGTTCTAAATGATCAAATTCTTGCTTTTTAATTTGATTTTTCTCAGAATGCAGAATTTTTTTAAAATCTTCATGAATGGCTTTGTTATCATCAACCAGTAAGATACGCTTTTTATTTAATTCTGGCATAGTTAAATTCCTTCTTGTCCCACACTTTTGTCCTACACTTAAAGAGTGTCCAAGTCCATTTTTTATAACTTTTTATGATTTTTTTATATAAGCATCTATACACTTATATACTATCATGGAAAACATATAATCAACTTAAAAATTGATTAAATAATAAACATATTTTACATTAGATTAAAGCTTTTTGCAGTATAATTTTTGATCTAACCGAAAAGAAAAAAGCGGACATGGCCATTGTCCGCTTTTTTTATAGAGCATAGATTAACTGATGTGATAAATAAGAGCCAACATGAATTGATTATCTGCCAAATGATCGAGGTCAGAGTCAACTGAAGCTGTGCTAAATACAGCATCATCATCATCGCCACTATTGCTTGCATTGTTGTACTTGGTGTAGGTGTATTCGGCACGAACACTGAAGTTATCAGCAAGTAAAGTTTCGATACCAACGCCCCCGCTCCAACCATGAACGGTGTTGCTTTCATCATCGCTCATTGATAGAGGTAAATCACCTGCGCCAATACCATCAAAATCTACGTCATGGTCAATTTTAGCCCAGTTGTAGCCAACGCGGATATAGAGTAATGAAGTATTGTTAACTTTGTACCCTGGCAATATGCTGATACCATATTCGCTTTTAACTTTAACATCTGAATCAACACTCAACAAATCACCTGTTTCAGTGATAACGTCGGTATCTGAAGAGCTTTTAGCACCGCTAGCATTACCAAATATTTCAGCACCAAGATAGAATTGGTCAAAATATTTGCCATAACCTAAGAATAGGCCGCCAGCCCAACCATTAGCATTTAAAGTAGGATCACTACTAAGTGCATTACCATCATTATCCAGTACATCTACTTCATCTTTTACACGGTACATATCATAACCGACTTGTGCACCGACATAAAAACCGTCTTTTAAAGAGGGTTCTACTGGGCAGGGAGCTTCACCTTTGTAGACTTCGCCTTTATAATTTTCGGCTTTGTATCCAGCTGCCAAGCTGCTTGTGGAAGCCAATACTAATGCAGCGATTGACATTCCAACAGTTAGCAATGAAAGTTGCGGTTTCTTACTCATAACTCGTCTCCTTACGGTTAAAAATTACAATTATAAAAAAAACATTTATTACCCATGTTACTTTCTCAAGTTAAGCACGGATCGTATCAAAGAGTTTTCAAGAAATTACTGTATTGGATTATGAAGTGAAAAACAAGCTTTTTTTTATATTTATTTAGAAGTTACGGAAAAACCCATTACTGAGTTAGGGTTTTCTGAATTAGGCTTTAATAAAATACTTAAAGAGCCTGACTTAAACATAAAAATATAAAAATAATGCCTAACAAATTAGATAAAAAAAATAATAAAAAAGGGTAGCAATAAATCACTACCCTTAAGAGGATACTTATCTCCTCCTGCCCATCTGAGGGGATGATTGCCGCTGTGAACCATGGTCTACTTCTTCTACAACTGTGGGCTGCTGTTGCTGTTCAATGATACCCTCAACTGGCTTTGGTTTAGGCACGGCCTGAACTGCTGGTTCTTGCTTTTTTGCTGCCAATGGATTATGACCAAGACGCATAAGTAAAACATGTGTTGAATAAACTTTTGCTGTGTTAGCAATACGTTCAGCGCGTTGTTGATTGGGATCAGCAAATGGTGTTGGTGGCTCTATAACTGGAGTGGGCGCTGTGTCTGATGTATATCCTGATTCATCGCCTAAATTTTCAGAGCCTTGTGATGGTAATTTCTTGCGGATAGGCCTGTTTGTCTGCATACTTTTTTTCTCCTTTATATACTTATTAATAAATAAAAAATCTTTAAGCAATTGCTACATTATTCATCGCAGAAAATTGCAAGGCTTGACCTAAGTCCGATATTAAATCTTCTGCATCCTCAATGCCAATAGATAATCGAATTAAATCAGCAGGCAACTCACGTAATTCTATTGGAATAGAAGCATGTGACATGGCACAAGGTAAATTAATTAAGCTATTTAAACTACCAAAACTAACTGATAAAGTAAATAATTGCACTCTTCTGATAATATTTTTTGACAATTCTAATGAACCCGTCTCAAACGAAATCACTGTTCCTGCACCTCGCGCTTGATAAAAATGCAAATCATGATGCGGATGATCTATTAGGCCAGGATAATACACTTTTTTAATAAAATCATGCTGTTTTAAATAGTTGGCAATGTCTGTTGCGATTTGCTGTTGTCTTTCAATTCTTAAACCCAGTGTTTTTAATCCGCGCAATAATAACCAACATTCAAAAGGAGCCAGTGCAGTGCCTTCTGCATTTTGAATAAAAGCAATTTTCTCGGCAATTTTTGGGTCTTTCACCACAATCACACCCGCCGTGATATCACTATGCCCACCTAAATGTTTAGTGGCAGAATGTATGACAATATCAGCCCCTAATAACAATGGTTTTTGTAGCCAAGGAGATAAAAACGTATTATCTACCGCAAAGTAAGCCTTATTTTCATGAGCAAGTGTACCCAATTTTTGGATATCTGAAATTTTTTGCAAAGGATTCGAAGGGGTTTCTATTAACAAAAGTCGTGTAGTCGGCAAAAAAACAGCCGCAACTGCTGCAATATCTGTCGTATCCACTAAAGTATACGTTATTCCTCTTTGTGGTAACCGCTGTGACAATAACCGATGTGTGCCGCCATATAGATCACGACTCGCAATCACATGATCCCCCTGTTCTAGCAGCCCCATTAAACTCGTTAATGCCGCCATGCCGCTATTAAAAACAAATCCCTGCTGGCCTTTTTCCAATTTTGCTATTTGTTGTTGAACCACATCGCGCGTTGGATTGCCGCTTCTTGTATAATCATAAGCATTTAATTCATCAATCTCTTGAGCAAAAGTCGCTGTTTGATAAATTGGCGTACTATTCGCTCGAAACGGATCGTTTGGGCTGGGGTCAAATTGTACCAATTCCGTCCATTTTTTCATGAAGCACGCCTCTTAAGCGATGAAGAGAATATTTCTTCAACGGGTTCATGCTGAAGTAATAAATCAAACAAATCCGCAAAAACAGATTCAGCCGTTGGCCAACGACCGGCGCCTTTACCGCTTAACTGAATGGTTTCACCACTGATTGTTTCAATTAAGATACTGTTATCTGCAGCAGAGATATTCGCTAAAGGATGTGAATAAGGTATTGCTTTGGAAGTCACACTTGCTTCTAAGCTATCTCCTGTCAATCGACATTCTGCCAATAATTTAATAGTATGATGACGTTTTTCTTCTATTTTAATAGATTCAGGTGAAATATGCGTGATACCTTCAATAAATAATTTTTGCGGTACTTCACCAAAAGCAAGACGTGAAAGAATCTTAAGTTTATGCGCTGCATCATGGCCTTCGATATCCAAAGTTGGATCGCTTTCGGCAAAACCTGCTAATTGGGCTGCACGAATCGCATCAAAACAAGTTTCGCCTTGTTTCATTTTATCTAAAATAAAATTACACGTACCATTTAAAATGCCTGTGATAGATTTAATATTATTCATTTGTTTTAGCACTTCAAGTATGGGCACGCTGCCTGCAACGGCTGCGGAATATAATAATTTTACTCCATGCGTTTTAGCAAGATTGGTGAGAGACACGCCATGTTCTGCGATCAATAATTTATTAGCAGTAATAACATGCCGCCCTTGTTTTAAAGCTTCTGTTATCAAAACATTAGCAACACTTAATCCGCCAATTAATTCAATCACCACATCGCATTCTTTTTGCAGTAATTCTATGGGTTGTGTTGAAAGAATTTCTAGCGGCACTATTCCTGTATATTTAGCAGGATTTTTCACACCCACCCCTACTATTTCAAAGAGTTCATTGGCTGCACGTAAATGCTGATACACACCCAATCCGACTGTACCTAAGCCTAATAATATTATTTTTAATTTTTTATTCGGGTTATTTTTTTGATAAAAAGAAGAAAATGCGCTACCAATTAAAGTCCCATCTTGGCTGCCTAATGATTTAACATAAAAATTAAAATTTTTATCTGCAGCAAATTTTAAGGCTTTATGTTGTACCACTGGATAGGCTATTTTCAAACAATCTTGAAAAGTTAAAGTTTTATATCGTTCAACGATTCGATCACATAGATTAGGATCGTGATTAAAAATACCATTAGTATCTTTATATAAAATACACCGTTCAGCATTTAAAGTCACCGCAAAAAAAACTGCTGAAAAATCAGATCCACCTCTTCCCAATAAAGTCACTGCTTGTTTTTCATCAGCGCCAATAAATCCGGGCACGACTAAAACCGCATATTTTTTAAATAAATCTAAAATCAAAGCTTGATTTAAAGTATCGGGCTCAGAATCTAATACAGGGCCTTTGGTATTTAAACAAGTGTAATTTAATTTATGCGCTGAAATACCTGCTTCATGCAAACCTATGGTAAAAAGTGCCGAGGACGCCATTTCTCCTGTTGCAAGTAATTCTGCTAATAAAGCTTCTGTTGGTTGACTACACTGATCTGGATATAAACTTTTTGCAGTTTGTTCTAATTGATCAGTGGTATCCCCCATGGCAGACACCACGACGAGCACGCGATACCCTTCACGTAAATGTCGATAGACTTCATGAATGGCTTTTGGAATTTGATTTTTATCAGATAAAATAGAGCTACCGAATTTTACGACTGCTATTTTTAAAGACATAGTTATTATTCTCCTAAACAAATGCTTGATTCAGATCAGCGATAATATCATTGGCATTTTCAAGACCAACGGATAAGCGAATGAGTCCATCGGCGATACCAATTGCCAGACGTTGTTCTTTAGGAATAGGCACATGCGTCATGGATGCTGGATGCGTAATAATTGTTTCAACAGCTCCTAAATTTTCCGCAAGAGCACATAATTTAACGCTATTCATGAAGCGTACAGCCTGTTCATAGCCACCGGTTACTTCAAACGTTAACATGCCGCCATGATTAATATGTTGTTTGTTCGCTAATTCACTTTGTGAAAAATTTGATAATCCTGGATACGTCACAGCGGCTACTTGCGAATGATTTTCTAAAAAATGCGCGACAGATAAAGCATTTTCAGAATGTTTTAATAACCGTAATTCTAATGTTTTAACTCCTTGCAAAATCAACCAAGCATCAAAAGGGGATTGAATAGAACCCACTGCATTGCGGTTAAAATAAAATTTCTCAGTCAATTCTGGATTTTTTGCTAATAGAGCGCCCCCCACTGTTGCATTATGTCCGTCAATATATTTAGTTGTAGAATATAAGACGATATCGGCACCTAGTTCAAATGGTTTTTGTAAAGCGGCTGTTAAAAAAGTATTATCGACTACTAATGGAATATTATTTTCATGTGCGATATCAGCGACTTTTGCAATATCTGTTAATTTTAAAGTAGGATTTGCTGGTGTTTCGATAAAAATCAATTGAGTATTTTTTTGCAAAGTTTTTTTAATATTTTCTAATTGAGAGGTATCGACAAAACTTGCACTCACTCCGAATTTTTTCAGCACTTGTTCGATTAATCTGACTGTTCCGCCATAGACGACATCAGAACAAATAATATGATCGCCGCTTTTTAATAAAGATAAAAATAAAGTAGTCGTAGCTGCCATTCCTGTGGCAAAGCAAACGGCTGTTTCGACTTGTTCCATCAGTCCCAATCTTTTTTCAAGGGCTGATACGGTTGGATTAGAAGACCGCGAATAAGTATAGCCTTTATGTTGGCCAATAGCTTCTTGCACATATGTTGCGGTTTGATAAATAGGCGTTAAAATAGACCCTGTCACAGGATCAGGTTCACACCCTGCATGAATACTGAGTGTTGAAAAATGACAATTTTCTATATTTTTTTTACTAAAGCTTTTAGAAATCGACATATGGTTTTCTACCTTCTTTAATTTTTAACATTAATTTATATAAGGGCATAATAAGAAGGTAAAAAAAAACCACCTTATTAAAGCAAATAGGTGGTTAAGTTACTATCCGCTTTAGCCATATTTATTAAGCGCTTGCAAGCTGTTGCTCAAATCAGCGCTGAAAAACAAAAACATATTAACATCTAGTTTTTTAGAATGCAATATAAATAAATTTACAAATGTGCGGGTCTAAAACCTGCAACAAAAACCCCACCCTCAGGTTTAGCGTCGCTTCCTAGAACAGAACCAGCCCATCCTTTTGGATTAAGACCTTTACCATTTAAATGTATATAAGTATTTAATAATAAATCATTTATAAATATATCTTCTATCAGGTCTTTAGTCTTTTCACTAAAATGCATAAGGATTTCAACTGGAGGAAGATAATGTTTAACAATGATCGATAGCTCAAGCTTTGGTGATGCCCACCCTGTCCTTTCATCCCTCAACCTTTGATCGTGATATCTTTTTGCTACTCTCTGTAGAAACTCTAACTCCGCAGGTAATATTTCCCTTGAAACATTTTTTTCTTTTGCTAAGCGACAAAAGTTCTCACCATACCCATTCATGTTTGCTATATAAGCACTTAAATAGATATTTTTAATCTGATAAAAACCTGCTTGCATTTTACCACTAAACTCTTTTGCTAGTTGTTTATTAATTAGATCAATTTCTTTTTGTTTTTTTGTATTAAATAGCTTTACTCTTTCTTTATGTCGAGCTAATGGATCTATAGTAAAAAGTTTTTGTGATGCACTCATAAATAATTGAAAATAAACATATATTATCAATAATGCACAATATAAATGAAGATTTGCGTGTGCTAATATCGTTTAAGATTATGAAATTATTAAGAATGGTGAGCGATACTGGGATCGAACCAGTGGCTCTGTTAAAAAAATAAAGAGGGTCAAGTCTGGATAATTGATATTTCCATCAAGCATTTTTTTGGGATAGTGATATATCAATTATCCAGACTTGACCCTCTTTCGCGTTAAAATACCCGCTAACTTCTATTTTTAAAGAAATAGCGGGTTATTAAAGTCTACTTATCACTAACAGTGAAGTTTTATATAAAAAGAACGGTGAGGCTAATTTTAAGGATGCTCAAGTTTATCCGCAATCCATACCTTGATCAAAGCTTGTCGAGTAATACCTAAACGATTAGCTTCTTTATCCAGTGATTCAATCATCCATTCAGGAAAATCAACATTCACTCGTTTGATCTCTAAGCCAGGACGCCTAGCATTTTTTAGATCAAGAAACTCGGTTATATCTTCATTAGAATCAAATTTATTATCAAAATCTGATGCTGTTATTTTTTTATTAAAAATGCGTGCTTTCATATAATCTTACCTCCTCATCTCTTGCGCGTCTTACTGAAATAAGACGGATCGATTCATTGCGATAGGTTACAACTGCCGACCAATGTATATTATTAATTAATCCTATAATTAGGTAATGCTGCTCCTCAATAGATCGAGCAGGTACTTCTAATCGCTCTGGATCTTTCCACAGCAATTTTGCTTGCTCAAAATCAATTCCATGTTTCTTTTGATTTATAAGACTTTTTTCATTATTATATTCAAATTCCATACCATTATTATAGTATAAAAAATATATTTTTTATACCTTTTTTATATAAATTGATAAAAATTTTATTAATGCTTTGCTGCAGGACTTAAAAAATCTGAATTTTCAGAAACTATGGTGGGCGATACTGGGATCGAACCAGTGACCCCTGCCGTGTGAAGGCAGTGCTCTCCCGCTGAGCTAATCGCCCCTAAAAACCCTACGAATTCTATTTGCCCTTCACCTAAAGGTCAATCTATACTTTAGAACTTTCTATTGAAAAACTTAAAAGAGCTAAAAATTATGACTGTCGTTACTCGTTTTGCCCCAAGTCCCACTGGTTTTTTACATATTGGCGGAGCCCGTACTGCCCTTTATTGCTGGCTTTTTGCCCGCAAAATGCAAGGCCAATTTATTCTACGCATTGAAGATACTGACACTGAACGCGGAACGCCTGAATCAGTACAAGCTATTTTAGATGCTATGCAATGGCTTAACTTAGACTATGATACCGGCCCCTTTTATCAAACAAAACGGCTTGAACGCTATCAAGAAACCGCCGCACTCTTACTGGCTGAAAACAAAGCTTATCGCTGTTTTTGCTCTAAAGAACGATTGGAAAAATTGCGCGAACAACAAATGGCAAATAAAGAAAAACCTCGTTATGATGAACATTGTCGAGAATCAAACCATCCAGCAGAAGGCTCTTTTGTCATTCGATTCAAAAATCCTAAAGAAGGCACTGTGCAATTTCATGATTTAATTCGCGGCACATTAATTTTTAATAATGCAGAATTGGATGATTTAATTATCGTACGCTCTGATGGCATGCCTACTTATAATTTTACCGTGGTGGTCGATGATTGGGATATGAAAATAACCGATGTTATTCGCGGAGATGATCATATTAATAATACGCCAAGACAAATTAATATTTTACACGCATTGGGCGCCACCCCTCCTCGTTATGCGCATGTTCCGATGATTTTAGGTCCTGATGGCAAGCGTTTATCAAAACGTCACGGAGCAGTTGGAGTGATGCAATATCGTGAAGATGGATTTTTACCTGAAGCCTTATTAAATTATTTAGTGCGCCTAGGTTGGTCTCACGGTGATGAAGAAATTTTTTCACGTGAAGAACTCATTCAGTTATTTGATATCAAAAATGTCCATAAAGCAGCCGCTGCGATCAATCCTGATAAATTACTCTGGCTAAACCAGCATTATATTAAAACTGGTAATAAAGAACAGATAGCAGCAGAACTTGCTTGGCATATGCAACGACTCGGCATAGATATAGGACACGAACCTTCGTTAATAGATATTTTACATCTACAACAAGATCGGTGCAAAACACTGCGTGAAATGGCAGAAAAAAGTCTTTATTTCTACTCTGAAATTACCTTAAGTGACGATCTTATTAAACAACATGTGACTGTAGCGCTCTTACCTGCTTTACAAGCCATAACCGATGCATTATCTATATTAACTAATTGGCAAAAAGAATCTATACATGCCACTATGACTGCAACGGCTGATCAGTTTCAATTGAAATTGGGTAAAATTGCCCAGCCATTACGGATTGCGGTCACAGGCGGCACTGTTTCACCTTCTATTGATGCAACTCTAGCTTTGTTAGGCAAAAAAAATACCATTGGGCGATTAAAGCAATTTTTAATAAAAATTAACGCGATTTTGCATTGACAATCTAATGTAGACTGATAAAATCGCAACACTTATTCTTTAAGTGAACAAAGCGGGGCTATAGCTCAGCTGGGAGAGCGCTTGCATGGCATGTAAGAGGTCGGCGGTTCGATCCCGCCTAGCTCCAAAAGAATAATAACGCTAAAGTGTGTCCCCATCGTCTAGAGGCCTAGGACATCGCCCTTTCACGGCGGTAACACGAGTTCGAATCTCGTTGGGGACGCCAATTTAATCGTACCTGCTCTTGCATATCAATTTGACTTCAATCAATCCAGAATACAGTTCTTTTACTTTACTGTCATCACCAAACATTTCTATATTTTAACCTAATGAATTCATTGATAATTTATATTTAAGTATATTTTTATTTTAGAACTATACTGAAAATAACAAAGAAAATGAGGTTTTTATGAGCCATTCTTTATTTGTTAAGCAAAATGAGTTGACTCCTGTTGCAGCGGGACTGTGTGCTATGTTTATGATGGGTAAACAAGTTCAATTTAGACAATATATTGCACCTAGTTTATTAAGTTGTATTAGCCTGTTATTTTTGTCTGAAAAAGTGGGGTTTTTGTATCACGTAAATTGTGGTGTTTTTGATGAAAAGTTAGTAAACACTATATTACATGCTTTAGATGGTAATAAAATTAATCGCTCAAACGTAAAAGTAGTATTGGCCATGTTAGGCTCATCTGAATCTGAAGTAGAACGGATGAATGAATGTATTAATTATTTAGTTAAAAAAGGATTCCAAAAAAGTAACTTAGAGTTTGTTTATGATGCTCCTTCTTATTCTGTCAATACGTTAGGGCAGCATGGTGTTTTTCTTAAAGGACATGAGAAAAAAGCAAGTAATTTTTAGAATTTTTCTATTTTATCATCCCGCAGGAACGGCCTCAACTGCATTAGCGGCCGATTGACTTATTTCTTAGCACGAAAAATTCGATACATTCCCAATACACTAATACTAATCCATGCTATCTCAATTAAAAGAAAAGAGGGTCAAGTCTGTACAATTGATATTTCCATCAAATGTTTTTTTGGGATAGTGATATATCAATTATCCAGACTTGACCCCTTATTTTCCTTATTTTCTTAGGTTGACTTCTTGCTTTTTGCCAGATAACATCTGGCCATTCTTATATCTGTAGGTCAATGATGTATCGCATACAATTCTCTGGTCTTCGTTCTACCTTCCGCGTACAACCATCTGATAATAAGCTAATGGAACTTCAACCAGGCACTCAAGTCATTGAAGTGCCTGCTGACTTTTTCATAGAATTTCCTGAAAAGTTTTTTGATAGCCCAACAGGAATAAAGGGAGATGAAGCTGCTGCAAGAGAGCTTTTGGCTGAAGTTAAAGAAAAATATTCAGAGTCACTAAAAGAAAAAAACCTACAAGCAGTACTATTGACTGGGAAATTGCTCTTAGAAGATTTTGGCCTCAAAAATTTCATGCGTCATGATGTGTCATGCGATTTTGTTCGTATGCAATCTCAAAGTCAGCGTCTAAGCATGTATGACACAGAAATGAAAACCTTAGCAAAAAAAGAAAAGGTTCCCAGAGATGAAGAATCGCAAGAGCTAATCAGACTCGAAGAAGAAGATAAAAAAGCCATAGAAAAAAAACTAAAGAAAAATACATTTGTTCGCGTAAGAGATAAATTTTATTTTTTTTCTGCCCGGCTTAAGGAATGCAAGTTATTGAATAATTGGCCAGACGAATTATTCCACTTAGACGAATATTTTAAAACTAAGGAAATGAAATTTGATACGGTAAAGAAATTAAGTTATCAAGACTTCCATTGTATCCGCGATTTGCATTTTGAAATGCTTTTTAAATTTAGTAAAGAAGAGGGATTAGTGACATCAATCCCTGTCTATTCAGGCCAAACAATAGAACAATGCGCACTGCTGAATCCCCCATATGCATACATTGGTCTAGGAAGCGAATCCCGTCATCCAGATGTATTATGTATTTCTGAGAAGATGTCATTTGTACAAGCAATTACTGCTGGCAATAAATTCGATGGCGATACGAGTGAACCCATTGATAGTTATAAACAATGGAAATGGTACTATCTACATACAAGAGACGATTTAATAAAATTTTTAATGAACGTTATTACTTATTTAGCTGAAAAAGGGGAGCCACTTCGGTTTCTTGACCGTATTGGAAAGCCAATATCAAATAAGTCTGAGCTGATTTCAGCAGCCATACCTGAAAAAAATATAGTTAACCTTATCTTAGAATATGACGACAAACCTTACGATTTGTACAATTCTTGCAGATATGATTTGATAAACGTAGAATACCAATCTGACCCGAATAAACAGACCCAAGACATGACTGCTAAATCAATGGCTGAATCTATGAAATTAAAATTCGCAGATGAAGCAAAATATGCAGAAGTAAAGCATAATAGCGCCCCATCGGCACACACTATCTTAAGCTCTTTACTTGAAAAAAAGAAAGATAAAGAGATATCCCGTGATAAGAGTGATATTATGCAAGGCAACCGTATACTTGAAGCTATTGCATCAGAAAGCTTAGGCACTTTATGCGTTAAATACGGTCACCTGCAGTCTAGTATAAATGCCCCTTCAGCGATAAAACAAGATGTGGAGGTTCAAAAATGGTTTAATGCTTTTTGCAACAAAAAGCCCCAAACCGCAAATTTTTCGTGTCTTGTAAAGCTTGCAGATGCTGGGCAACTCGAAATCTTGACAAGCATATATCAAAGAGTATCTGCCATGGCGGCAAAAAATAAAAAATACGATTACATGGTGTCCAGCTTTAAAGACTCACTGACTGCATTTTTG
>Ga0207010_1092_pt1 | contig 14181 bp, 10 predicted proteins | sample Alteio_BWMinCont_82_FD_153465 | JGI IMG/M metagenome (GOLD analysis project Ga0207010, IMG submission 153465) | Enriched cells from forest soil in Barre Woods Harvard Forest LTER site, Petersham, Massachusetts, United States -... | ecosystem: Environmental > Terrestrial > Soil > Temperate forest >...
TGAATAAGGGACTGGAGGTGATTGAAGCCCACTGGTTATTTAATATCAATCCTGATAAAATTGAAGTTATCGTTCATCCGCAAAGCATTATTCATAGCTTAGTTGAATTTGCCGACCGGTCGATGCTTGCGCAGATGGGGATGCCGAACATGATTGTTCCTATACAGTATGCAATGACCTATCCCGACCGTTGCCCGGGATTGCTTAAACCTTTTGATTTTTTGAGTCATCCTGTATTGGAGTTTTCGGTTCCGGACAAAAATAAATTTCGATGTTTACAGCTGGCTTTTGATGCGCTGAATGCAGGAGGAAGTATGGCCTGTTATATGAATGCAGCCAATGAAGTACTTGTCGAATCGTTTTTGACAGGACGTATCGGCTGGGGCGACATCAGCAGGCAGCTTGAAGATTTAATGCAGAAGCATCACATCACTAAACTTGATTCATTAGAATCGATTTTAGAGGTGGATGCAAGAGCAAGACAGGAGATAGGAGATAGGATGTAGAAAGTTGGAGCAGAAAACTCCTACCTTACACCTTCTACCTTCCCAAATGAAGGAATATTATGATTAGTTTTTTATATGTGATTCTGGCCGTGTTAGGCTTGAGCTTTCTTATTTTTATTCATGAGCTTGGCCACTATTTTGTTGCCCGCCGCAATGGGATGAAAGTAGAAACATTTTCTATCGGATTCGGTAAGCCCCTTTATTCCTGGATGAGGGATGGGGTGAAATGGCAGATCGGCTGGCTTCTCTTTGGGGGCTATGTCAAGATCACCGGCATGGAAATGAATGAAAAAACGGATATCTATACTGTCCAGGATGGCTTTTTTAGCAAAAGCCCCATTGCCAGGATTAAAGTTGCGCTGGCAGGACCTGTCGTTAATATCGTATTTGCATTCCTGGCTTTTGTAGCCTTGTGGGCAGTAGGTGGACGTGAGAAGTCTTTTAATGAATATACTCATATCATCGGATGGGTTGATCCAAATTCTGAATTATATAAGAAGGGTGTTCGTCCCGGCGACGAAATCGTTTCCTATAATAACGAACCCTATATCAGTTCTAAAGAGCATTTGACAGCGCCCCTGATGTCCGGCGACACGATCGATGTAAAGGGAAATCACATCGATCGGAAATCAGGGGAAATAACGCCTTTTGATTATACTGTGAAGACCTATCCCAACCCACTGGCGCTCAATAGTGAAATGAAGACATCAGGAATATTGGCTCCGGCAAACTATCTTCTGTATCTGCCGTTGCCAAACGGAAAAGAAAATGAATTGCCGCAAGGATCGTCGCTCGCAAATACAGGATTCAAATATGGCGACAGGATCGTTTGGGCAGATGGAGAACCGGTTTATTCCCTCTATCAGATGAATACGCTTATCAATGAGCCGAAGGCCTTGCTGACAATAAAGCGGGGCAAGGAAACGCTTTTGCGCCGTGTTCCACGTATCAAGTTGGATGAATTAAGGCTCGATCCTGCTTTTAAAGAAGAATTGACCGACTGGCACCATGAAGCAGATCTTAAGAATGTCAAATTCCAAAACCTCTATGTGGTCCCCTACCATCTTAACAATGAAACCGTTGTATCCTCTCCGGCGAAATTCATCGATAAGGACAAAGAAAAAGAAGTTTTTTCGGAATATCCTTACAGCAATCTGGAGACCAAACTGGAGCCGGGCGACAAGATCATCGCTGTCGATGGGATTCCGGTGACTTATTCTTACGAGATCCTTTCGCGCCTGCAACAAAAGCATGTGAATATGATCATAGAGCATGAAAAAAATGCTCAATCAGACCTTACATGGGTAGAAGCTGATCAAAAGTTTGATACCGAATACAATTGGAACGACCTGCAGAAGCTGGCTTCACAAGTAGGCTTGGCGTCCAATATTAAAAATGCAGGCAACCTGACTTTGTTGGATCCGATCGTCCCCAAGAAAAGGATGGACATTGAATATCAGACCAATGATCAGAAAGCATTGCTGATGGCCGAAAGGGAAGCGCAACGCAAAGAACTGGAAATGATCGAGGACCCGGAAAAAAGAAACCATGCCTTACGTGAACTTGATGCTGTCGACAAGCAGCTGGTCTTAGGTTTTCATCCACAGGATGAGGCCATCAGGTATAATCCGGGACCTGTGGTATTATTCAAAAATGTCTTCGAAGAGATTTGGATGATGCTGAAAGGTCTTGTGGGAGGTACAGTGAATCCAAAATGGATGAGCGGCCCAATCGGTATTATCCAAGCCGTCCATGACAGATCCATGATGGGATGGCAGGAAGCCCTTTTCTGGCTAGGAGCCATCAGCTTAAATCTAGGCGTACTGAATCTGCTGCCCCTGCCGGTCCTGGATGGAGGAACAATTTGCTTCTCTCTCTTTGAGCTGGCGACAGGCAAAAAGTTAAAGCCGAAGACAATCGAAAAGATGATCATTCCGTTTGCTATTATGCTGATCTGCTTTTTCCTTTTCGTCACCTATTATGACCTGACGCGATTGTTTCATTAGGACAAAAGTGCTTTGGAGCGCGGTGGCAAGCAACCAAACTCCAAAGCTCTTCGCCCACTCCCATTTGCTTTCCCCTTTTTCCTATTCCTCCCTGAGATTCGGAGTAGGTACTTATCGTCATTATAACCGCGGAGCCGCAGAGATCGCTGAGCAAACGCAGAGAGTTTTTTCTACGATCAAAATCTCTCTGCGCTTGCTCAGCGATCTCTGCGGCTCCGCGGTAAAATCTTCTATACAACTTTCTAGCCAACCCTTACTAGAGCCACTTTCCTATACCCAAGCGGTATCTCTGACATCTCGTTCCTACTCCGAATCTCAGATTCCTCCCCCTTTTCACTTTATTTATTTACACTGTGCCATTATGATGAGGGATTAAGAACTAACCCCTTGTTGTTATGCCGATTTCTGTTACCAAAAGGCCGCGTAATGTCAATGCCTATCAGGCTGCTGCCATCCTCTACGGGGATTGGGGGACGAGTAAGGCCTACGTCATTGGCCTAGCCTTTGCATTGGCCGGCTACAGCTCGTTTTGGTATATCGGTGCGGTCAGCCTTCTTATCGCTCTCGTCGGCATCAACTACATTACCATCTGCAAATTCAGTCCCACAGGCGGTGGTGTCTATGCTTCTGCCAGAAGGAAATCCGAAGTGCTGGCACTGGTTGCTGCCTTCTTCCTGATAGCCGATTATATCGTCACAGCCGCTCTGAGCGCCCTTTCCTGCTTTGAGTATTTGGGTGTGGCTAATCCCGCAGCTTGGGCAATGGGATCAATCATCTTCATTGGCGCTCTCAATTACTTTGGCCCACGCCATTCGGGCAATCTGGCTTTGGTCGTTGCTATCACCACCTTTACGGTTGTATTGATGCTTGGAATCGTTTCTATCCCTTTTGTTGGAGATGCTATTGCTAATCTTAGGCTTCCTCATGAAGGGGCATGGGGGAACTGGACAGTTTTTGTTGGCATCATTGTGGCCTTGTCGGGGATTGAATCGATTGCCAATAATACAGGAGTAATGCAGCTTGATCCCGGTTCCACGGAGGCTAATCCATCCGTCCATCAGACATCAAAAAAAGCCATCTTATGGGTCATGATAGAAGTCACGTTCTTTACGGCCTTCTTCGGACTCATGATGAATGCCATTCCAGGCTTGCAGATTACCGATGATCAGGTTCTCGCACCTGATAACACCAATGTGCGCGACTCTATGCTTCGCTATATGGGAGACTATTTTGTCTCGCATGGATGGGGGAGTAATGCAGCCGGTAATTTATTTGGATTTGTAATTAGCGCAGTCTTTGCCATTTTGCTTTTATCAGCTGTTAATACTGCTATCGTTGCATTGGTCTCTCTGATTTATGTGATGTCGCGCGATGGAGAAATGCCCGCCATATTATCTAATCTTTCTAGATTTGGCGTTCCTATATATCCTTTGATTGTTGCGGCCATTGCACCCGCTGCCATTTTGATCTTTGTTCATGATATCCCATCCCTGGCTGATCTCTACGCAGTTGGATTTGTCGGTGCCATCGCAACGAATATAGGGGTCAATGCCTATGACAAGACTATCCCGATGAGGATCTGGGAAAGATGGATGATGTGGTTCACTTTTGTTATTATGATCTCCATTGAGATAACTTTACTGATTGATAAACCGCATGCCCGCCGATTTGTCCTTGCAATTATGTCTGCGGGCTTAGTGTTACGTGCATTAGTCATTGAACACAGACAGCGTCAATGGGCTGAAAAGCGGGTTAAGCTAAAACATGCCTCTCTTTTCACAGATGATACCAGAGTCCCTTTGCATTCCGGTGCTATCCTTTGTGCTGTCAGAACAACCGGAAAAACACTCCATTATTCCATGGAAGAGGCTAAAAAATTCAATCAGCCTTTATATGTCCTTTTTGTAAGGGAACAAAAGTATATTACAGAGGGAGACAAAAATAAAACATGGGTCGATGATGAGGAAGCAAGCCATATCTTCAGCTATGCCAAGGATTATATCATCGATGCTGTACCCCTTAAGTTTTTCTATGTGGTAAGTGATTCTCCCGCCGACAGTATAGTGCAGATAGCAGAGAAGTTGCAGGTCTCACGCCTGATTTTGGGACGCCCAAGACAAAGCACTATGCTGCAGGCGCTGCGCGGAAACGTTGTGCAGGAGATAACAGAAATCCTGCCTAAGGACATCGACCTCATCGTCATCTCATAATCCTGGATCTATCGTAAGTATAGCTTCCAGCAACCCTTGTGTATATGGATGTAATGGCGAGCCAAATACCTCTTCAGTTTTACCTATCTCGACGATTTCGCCAAGGTACATGATTGCCATCTTGTTGGTGAGGTACTTTATCACAGACAGGTCGTGTGAGATTAAGATGTAGGTTAAACCGAATTCATGTTTCAGTTGCTTTAGCAATTGGATCAGATGCACGGTGACTGAAATATCCAAAGCAGAGAAAGGCTCATCCAAAACAAGCAATTTGGGTTTCAAAGCCAGCGCCCTGGCAATGGCCACACGTTGTTTTTGTCCCCCGCTCAGTTGATGCGGCAGGCGCGTTAAGAATTCGGCCGGCAAGCCCACTTGTTCCAGGAGCCAGCCTAAATCTCCAACAGGTTGACGATGGATTTGATAGGGCTCAGACAATATATCTTTGATGATCATGCGGGGATTTAAGGCGGTCGAAGGATTCTGCAGGACAATCTGGACATTTTTGCGCAGCTTATCTAAAGACGATTTATCTATTTTCTTTCCCTCATAATAGATGGCACCAGAGCTAAGTGGCAGCAGCTGAAGAATCATTTTAGCAATTGTCGACTTGCCTGATCCGCTTTCGCCTCCTATCCCGAAAATATCCCCCTCGTTTACTTCAAAAGAGACATTTTTGACAGCATGGATGATCCCTTTGCCAAGTTTAAAACTTTTGGAGATGTTCTCAACTTTTAGCATATCATCAAGCTCCTCTTGGCAGAAAGCAGCGCCTGGGCGTGCCTGGTTTGCGGAGCTGCAAAGAGTTGTTCTACAGAGGACGACTCGATGATTTTCCCCTGATGCATGACTAAAACCCGGTCGCAGCACCGTGCCACCACTCCCAGATCATGGGTAATCAATAAAATGGAAGTTTGATGCTCGTCTCGCAGCATTTTAAAAAGCTCCAGGATTTGTGCCTGTATCGTGACATCAAGGGCTGTTGTTGGCTCATCGGCTATTAATATAGATGGACTGCAAATCATAGCCATAGCAATCATGACACGCTGCTTCATCCCGCCGCTAAGTTGATGGGGATACTGCTGCATCCGCTGCGATGGATCCCTGATGCCTACTTTTGAGAGCCATTCCTCTGCCCGTTTCCAAGCTTCTGATTTAGGAAGGCGCTTATGCAGCCGAACCCCTTCGGTGAGCTGCGATCCGATTTTCATGGTTGGATTTAACGTGAGATTGGGATCTTGAAAGATCATGCCGATTTTATTGCCCCGAATCTTTTCCATTTCTTTGTCGGACAAATTAATGATGTTCTGGCCTTCAAAGATGATTTCACCGGATTTTATAATGGATCCCTGCGGCCAAAGCTGCAGCATCGACTGCGCTGTCAAACTTTTTCCGCAGCCCGACTCACCAATTAATCCAACGATTTCATTTTTATTCAGGTGAAATCCCACCCCTTGCAGAGGATTGACAAGGCCATTTTTGCTGTGGATGGAAAGGGATAATGAATTGACTTCCAGCAATTTGCTCATACTATTCTTTTAAAGCCTCTCCAATGAGGTTAAAGGAGAGCAAAGTGGCGCTGATGAAAATGGCCGGAATAAAAAGTCGCCAGGGATAAAACTGCATGGCCGGCAGCCCTTCGTTGGCCATCGTCCCCCAACTGGCCATTGGAGCCTGTATACCCAATCCCAAAAAACTGAGGAAAGCTTCGGCAAAAATAGCCGATGGGATTGTTAAGGTAAGTGTCACCAGAATGGGACCGTAAGCATTAGGAAGGAGGTGTTTTGTGAGAATCCTTCCGTAGCTAGCTCCAAGGGCCTTAGCAGCCAGGACGTAATCCATTTCTTTCAGAAGAAGTATTTGCCCCCTGACGATCCTGGCCATGGTTATCCAGCCAAACATAGTGATGGCAACGAGAATGGAAATGATGCCGGACCCTAAAACAACGCTCAATAAAATGACTACGAGCATATAGGGTAGTGAATAGAGAATATCGGCAACACGCATCATGACTTCATCTATCCGCCCGCCCATCATGCCGGCAATTCCACCCCATAGCAAACCGATGATCAGATCGATAAAGGCTGCAGAAAGGCCTACCAATAGGGAAATACGGGCGCCATAGGCTACGCGGGTAAAGAGATCCCTGCCCAAGTCATCGGTGCCGAACCAGAATTGACTTGATGGAGCTTCATTCTTTTGGGAAAGATGGATTGCGTCGTAGGCGTAACCGGAAAGAGAGGGTGACGTGAACATGAAGATGATGATTGCGCCTAATATCACTACACCCACAAACCCCTTCTTACTCATCATTCTTCACTTTTATTCTTGGATCGAGGAACCCGTAAGCAATATCCACAAGAAACACTATAACCATCAAAATAACACTGTAAAAGAGGGTGAGCCCCATTATAGTCGGATAATCCCTGTTAGAGACGCTGTTGACTAACCATTGGCCAAGTCCCGGGATGCTGAAAATCTTTTCGATGACGAAGCTGCCGACTAAAATAGCCGCCAACAGCTGACCCAGATAGCTTACAACAGGCAACAAGGCATTGGGCAGTGCATGGCGCAACAAAACAGTCCTGGCCGGTAGCCCTTTAGCTTTAGCAGTTTTAATATAATCTGTATTCAATACTTCCAGCAAACTGGCCCGGGTCATTTTGGCAATAAAAGCCATCGGTAAGGCAGCAAGCGATAAGGCCGGCAGGATAGTATGGCTTAATGTTCCCCATCTGGCAATCGGAAATACACTAAATTTAAGTGCAAACAAATACTGCAATCCCGAAGCAATGATGAAGCTTGGAATGGAGACCCCTAGCAGCATGACGCACAAGGCTAGATGGTCTTGCCACCCTCCTTTTTTATAAGCAGCTAAAATCCCTAAAAACAATCCTCCTGACAAGGCAATCATAAATGCTTCAATTCCCAAACTGGCTGAAACGGGAAATCCTGAGGCGATAATTTGGTTTACGCTCTTTCCGTGGTATTTCAACGAGTGTCCTAAATCACCTTTTAGAAGCCTTGTAAGATAGTTTTGATATTGGACGAACCACGGGAGGTCCATTCCGTGATGCTTAAGTAAAGCTTCATGCATATCCTTGCGCATGGCCTGTTCTTCAGCAAATGGATCTCCAGGGATGGCCTTCATCAAAAAGAACGTCAGCGTCGCAATTGCAAACAGTGAACATCCAAGATAAAATAGCTTTTTTGCTAAATAAATTAACATCTACTTAATAGCCGCTTTCTTAAAATCAAGGTACCCCAGCTCAGAGAAATAAACCCCCTCAACATCCGGTCGCTTCAGATAATTGTACGAGTTAAAAAAGAGGGGGATGACGGGCATGTCCCTCATTAACACGTTTTCAGCAGCAAGGAGAATTTCTTTTCTTTTAATCGGATTGGCTATGGCAGAGGCATTTAATAGTGCAATGAAAGCGCTATTTTCCCATTGGGTATTATTGGTCCCGTTGTCTTTGTATTTGAAGATCTCTAAAAATGAAATCGGATCAAGAAAGTCAGCATACCAGGAACCGATCGCCAACTGATAGTCATGGCTTTTCATCTGGCTAAAAAATACTTTCGTTTCTACCGCTTGAAGTTGAGTCTCTATGCCAAAAGCTTCTTTCCACTGCTGCTGCACAACCTGGGCGATTTTATGCTGCCTTTCCCCATTTGGGTACAAAATGGTAATGGTCGGTAAATCTTCAGCTTTCATGTTGTTATCTTGCAAATATGTCTTGAATAACTTTCTGGCCTTTATCAAGTCGTGGTCTTTAAATCCGACCGGACCTGGAAGTACAGATGAAGGGACGATCCTTGTCGCCGGCGTCTGATTGCCTTGCAAAACATGTTCTACCAGATCTTTTCTGTTTAAAGCATAGGCGAAAGCTCTCCTCATCTTAGCATCGGTAAACGGCGCTTTCTCTGTATTGACCCTAAACAGATGGACTCCGGCTGACGGCTTTACATGAAGGACTCCCTCTTTTTTTAATGATTGCAATGCATCGATCGGCAAGATTGCAAGGGGAGAGCCTGCCCAGTCTAGTTCTTTTTGCTCATAGAGTTGGAAAGCGGTCGAATTGTCTGATACGATGAATTGAATCTGGTCTAATTTAACAGAAGAGCGATCCCAGTAATGAGGGCTAGGTTTTGCTACCAGCTCATTCCTTTCCCAAGAGTCTAGAAGATATGGCCCGTTGGTGGAGATCAATTTTTTATCAAGAGGATCGGTCGAAACGTGCGATCTGAGGGCTTTGCAGGCAGGGTAGTAAAAGTGGCTGGCCAGCATCTGAGTGAAATAAGGTGTAGGGTTCTCCAATTCTACCACAAGGGTCTTTTCGTCAGGCGCGCGGATGCCTACCTGATCGATCGCAACTTTTCCTTCCTTGGCTTGCTGGGCATTTTTAATAACGTAAAGCTGGTAAGCATTCGGAGCTGTATATGAGGGATTCAGCACACTCTTCCAGGTTTCCTCAAAGTCTTGTGCGGTGACAGGCTCACCATTGCTCCACGAACTATTTCTGAGTTTAAATGTATAGGTCTTTTGATCAGGAGAGATTTCATAACTTTCAGCTAGGGCTAATTCAGGTTTTTCACCTCCCTGTGCTCGCATCAACCCTTCATAGAAGAGATGGATGCCTGTGGCGGTAGCAAGGTCGCGCGCCTGTCTTGGATCGAGTGTGTGGGGTTCATCTTCACAGCTTAAGCGGAGGACATTCTTGAGTTGCGGTTTTTGCGGGAAGCATCCGTTGCACAAAATAAGTAGTGCAAATAAGCCGAAAATTGTTTTTAATTGCTTAATCATCAGTCATCTCCTTGAAAAGTTAAACTTATACGGGATCAAAATATAAGAAAAAAGTAAAATCTTTGGTTACCGGAATTCGGGGTAGGTACAATATACTTGGCGAGGCTTGCGCTCAGTCCCGATAGGGACGGCATATGTCTAAGGCGCCAGACATATGCCGTCCCTATCGGGACTGAGCGCAAGCCTCGCCGAGCATATTGCCACCTACTTTTAGTCCCTTTTTTTGTAAGGAAAAAATGTTAATTAAAACACCCGTCGCTAACATGTACGCTAAGGCCGATGATAACTCGCCGGTTGTATCACAAGTCATTTATGGTCATCAGGTTGAAATCCTAGATGAAGACAAAAATTATACTTATATTAAATCTACAGATGACTATAAGGGGTGGGTTAATTCTTCCTGCCTGACTCCTCAAAAAAAGAGTAATAGCAAGAAAATTCGAACGGCCCACAATATTGTCCATCTCTACCACACCCCTCACGTCACCAAACAAAAACCACTTCTGTCGCTACCCTATGGCGTCGAATTAAATGTTATACAAGAATTGCCTGAAGAAAAAGACCGCTGGATTGAAGTAGAATTACTCAATCATGAGCGGGGATGGATACAAAGAGGAAATATTACCTGCAGTAATGCAAAACTAGATTTGGATCAAATGTTCAATTTAGGCCGCCAATTCCTCGGTCTGCCATATACCTGGGGGGGAACATCCAGTTTCGGCTTCGACTGCTCAGGTTTTATCCAAACGCTATTTAGAGAAAAGAGTATAGAACTACCTAGAGATGCCCATCAGCAAATAGAGTGTTGTGAACCAATAAAAATCATTTCTTCCGGCGACCTCATTTTTTATGGATCAGGTCCTTCCAAAATACAGCATGTGAGCCTTTATTTAGCAAATGACCAAATCATTCATGCATCTGTCATCCCTATCCCGCTCGTCCAAATTTCCCCAATTGACGAACCCACCCTCAAGGAACGTTTCCCCTTTTCTACCTTTCGTCGAATATCGTGATTATATTTTGCTTGGCGAAGCCCTTGAAGTGCAGTGGCAAGCCCATCCTACTACCCATCAGCATCCTGCATTCAGTCCCGATAGGGACGGCATGTGTATAGCCCATAGTGTAGCCCGGGAAGGGCAAACTATGGGTAGATGTCAGAAACAAATGTGAGTCCCGATAGGGACGGCATATGTCTAAGGCGCCAAGACATATGCCGTCCCTATCGGGACTGATTGCAGGAACTGATGCTCAATAGGTTTATCCCTTAGCCTTTACGATGCTTCCTAACAACTCGCCAAGCCGTTTTAGGGAAGGGGAGAAATCTAATTTGTCCAATTCGATTTCGATGAGGTAGAAATCGCCCCTTTGCTTGAAAGCTTGCTTCAGGGCCGATTCCAGCTGCTCTTCGTCGGCGGCCCTGATACCGATTCCTCCGCCCAGGACTTCAGGAATTTTGGAGTATTTCCAGTCGAGGATGTCATTGTAAGCCCCTTCCAGAAGGGGTCGTTCGGTTCCATAGCCGTGGTTATTCAGAATGATAACGATCGGATCGAGGTGATATCTTACAGCAGCGCCCAGTTCCATGGCTGTCATCTGGAAGCCTCCGTCGCCTATAATGGCAACGACCCGCCTTTTGGGATCGGCGATTTGCGCACCGATGGCACCGGGGACGCCGAAGCCAAGGCTGGCAAAGTAAGCACAGGCCAAAAAGGCGTTTTGTCCCAATACCAAATCGGAGCTGCCGAAGAGGCAGTCGCCCACGTCGGAAACAACGATGTTATTTTCTTTGATGTGGCTTTGCAAGCACTCAAAGACCCGTTTGGTAGTAGTAGGGGTATTGGGTTTAGGAATGAATTTTTCTGCAAGTCGGGCGCTGCATGGCTGGTGATTTTTCTCTTTTTTAGGCAGCGATATCTTTTTCAATCCCTTGATGTAATCGATGAGGGAGACATTGGGAAACTGGTGGTGGTCGATGGAGAGGGAGCGGCTATTTGCCTTGATACGATGTTCCTGGTCTATTTTGGCTGTGAAGATCCCTGTGTCTAGATCATGCATGATGACGCCGGCGCTTAATAGGCAGTCGCATTGATGAACCAGATCGATGACCGGCTTTTGACTCATTTCCCCTTGGTAGATACCGGCAAAGAGGGGGTGATGTTCCGAGATGACCGTCTTTCCCAATAATGTTGTTACGATAGGAATATTATGGGCTTCGGCAAATTGGAGAAGATCTTTATCCAATCCAAAGCGGAGCAGCTCATGCCCGGCCCAGATGAGTGGTCGTTTGCAGGCTGCAAAAATCTTTTTGGTCTCTTCCAGCCCTTCTTGCAGCTCTCCCGGATCGCTTGGTGGATAGCTCCACTGCAACGGACGGAATGTTTGGTCCGGCAACGGCTGGTCGACCATGTTGCGTGGAACTTCAAAATAGACAGGCTTTTTTTGCTGCAGACAGCTGATCAAGACCCGATCGATGATTTGTGCGGCTTCGGCCGGATTGTCCAAAACACCCTGGTCGACTGTGACATTTTTAAACACTTCCAGCTGAGTCTGATCGCCATGAGAGTTGATTGATTTGTTGATCAGGTGGTGCATAATTGGATGCATCTTGAACTCTTCGGTCCCTACAGTCCCTGAAATGACAACCAACGGCGAGCTTTCCACATAGGCCTGAGCAAGGGAGTTGGTGATGTTGATTCCGACACCGTAAGTGATGCAGGCAACTCCCAGCCCTCTCAAGCGAGCATAAGCATCAGCCGAATAGCCGGCGCAGCTTTCCCTTGTCGTATTAATGAATTTGATCTGATGCTGCTCGATCAGCTTATCCAGCCTGAGCACATAGTCGCCCGGAACGCCGAAGATGTGTTCTACTCCGAGCTCGCTGAGGCGATCTAAAAGATATTTACCTACTGTCAATGGACCCTGACTCTTTTTCATATAAAAATTCCTTTTATCCCATCTATACCAAAAAAAATAATTGATTAATAGAGTCTATTTTAGTAGCTTTGATATATTCTGCGGGGCGTTGAAATTTTGCGTAAAACGAAAATTTTAATGCCCCGCAGTATAAAGTCTTTACCCCGAGGAACTATGAAAATTCGACCAATTGCCATTTTTATATCTATGTTAGTTATCATGCACGCTTCTCTATCTGCCCAGCCGATCTACGTAGATAGTGCTGGTGCGCCGGAATCCAGATCAACCAGGCCAGATTACGTTTATTACGGCATTGAGGGAAAACAGACCCCAGGTCCCAGCCGTGTTGCGGTTCTGACGAGTGCTGCCATTGTAGCCGGAGTTGTCACTGGCGCAGTTTTTATTAGTCTGGTGAGCAAGCACCATCATGGCCATAGCTCTTATGGCAGCGGTTATTCTTCTATAGTGAGCGAAGAATTAAGCAATTACGATGGCCATCACCATCATTCTGATTATAGCGGTCAATTTTCCTCCTACGACTTTTCCGGCTATGGTTCAGGAAGCCGTGATTACTCCAATGAAAGTAGGCATGATCACGGCTCAAAACAGGTGATCGTTGTTACAGAACAAAAAGCCAAAAAGATATTTTCTGAATCTGTTGAAAAGTTATCCTTTACAATCAGCATCGAAAGCACACAGCTAAATGCTGTCCCATTTGTGATCAGGCCCAACGGTGAAGTGATTGAAAGGGAACTGCAAGCGAACAGTACCAAAATCGTGATCGATAACCCTGTAAAAGGGACCTATCAGGCAGGCCTGCGTAACGGGAAAGTAGCCAACATTCACGTGAAAACACACGACGTTGAACTAGACCTCGATCAATCCGGTCTCTTCGAATTCAATTAATTTTAGAAGAGGGGGCGCCGCCCCCCTTTCTCTCTTTTCACTCTTTTCCGGGAGTGATTAAAAGTTGTACTCTCCTGGAGCCCGTAGTGAAACGGAGGGCAACTGGTGATACAACTTTTAATCACATCCCATAGACTCTGAGATTCGGAGTAGGAACGAGATGTCAGAGATACCGTTTGGGTATAGGAAAGTGGCTCTAGTAAGGGTTGGCTAGAAAGTTGTATAGAAGATTTTACCGCGGAGCCGCAGAGATCGCTGAGCAAGCGCAGAGAGATTTTGATCGTAGAAAAAACTCTTTGCGTTTGCTCAGCGATCTCTGCGGCTCCGCGGTTATAATGACGATAAGTACCTACTCCGAATCTCAGCATAGACTAATAACCCTTGATATAAAATAAGCATATAGTCTTTAGTGTAGATATATAACTTAAATTTATTGAGAGAAAAAATCATGAAAAGTCTATTTACATTATTGCTGGGAACGAGTTTATTGCTTTTAGGTCCTTCTATTGTAGGAGGAACCTATCAAGGGGGACCCGTCCGGTCTTTGGGTCAGCTGGCACAAGCAAGCCCCACTCCTTCGTCATCACCGTCGGATAATTCATCAGCTGCTCCCACGCCATCACAGTCGGATAATTCATCAGCTGCTCCCACGCCATCACCGTCGAATAATTCATCAGCTCCTACCCCTACCCCTACACCTACAACATCAGCTCCAGCAGCTGCCCCAACTCCAACCCCAACGAACACAGCAACATCTGCACCTGCTGCTGCCCCAACACCAACACCAACGCCTACAACAGCTGCCCCTGCAGCTACCCCAACTCCAACCCCAACGA
>Ga0207010_1094_pt1 | contig 13887 bp, 12 predicted proteins | sample Alteio_BWMinCont_82_FD_153465 | JGI IMG/M metagenome (GOLD analysis project Ga0207010, IMG submission 153465) | Enriched cells from forest soil in Barre Woods Harvard Forest LTER site, Petersham, Massachusetts, United States -... | ecosystem: Environmental > Terrestrial > Soil > Temperate forest >...
GTTAAGAATATCCAGGAAAATCTTAATGGGGGCAGCCCTCTTATTAACAAGTCAAGTTTATTCATGCGGCGATGTATTGCTCAAAGCTACCGACGGCACTTTATTAAATGTGAGATCGATGGAGTTCGGCGCTCCGATGGATACACAGATTGGTGTTGTTGCCAGAGGAGTCAATGTTCAAAGTACCGCTCCAAATAATAACAAAGGTCTTAGCTGGACATCCAAATATGGATATGTCGGATTAAATGTCTTTGGTGTTGACCTAATCGCTGATGGTATGAACGAAAAAGGATTGTCTGTCGGTGCACTGTGGATGCCTACATCAGTTTATCAGGAAGTGCCTGAAGGTAAAAATGACAAGGCTCTAGTATTAAATGATTTATGCGGTTGGGTTTTAGGTAATTTTGCTACTGTCGATGAAGTCAAAGCAGCTTTACCTACCGTAAACATTTGGGGTGCAGTTATCAAGAGGATGGGTATGGTCCCGCCAGTCCATTTCTCTATCCATGATGCCGATGGAAAGAGCCTAGTCCTTGAATTCCGCGATGGACAACAAAAAGTGTACGACAACCCCATTGGAGTGTTAACTAACTACCCTACCTTTCCCTGGCATATCGATAACCTAAGAAACTACATTAAGTTAAGTCCGTTAAATGCACCACCGCTTAAGTATAGCGGCTCGACACTTAGCTTCTATGGAGAAGGATCCGGCTTACTTGGGATGCCTGGAGATTTTATGCCATCTTCCAGATTCGTGAGGCTGGCTTACTTCAAGAACTTCCTGATGCCTGCAAAAAATGCTAAAGAGTTGCTGAATAGCGGCGAGCATCTTTTTAACTCTCAAGACATAGGCTTAGGTCTCATCAGGGATGAAAACAACAACATGGATTACACACAATTTGTGGTCTTTAAAGACCTGACAAATAAAGTATTCTATTACAGAACCTACGGAAACATGGCCTTAAGGGCGATCAACCTCAATGCTCTTGGATTTAACGAAGGAACTAAATACAAATCGCTGTTAATGGAAACCTCATCTACGATCATTGATGTAACCAAGGATCTAATGGACAAGGGTGTAACCCATGGCGAACCTCAAGCCCAAAAAGTCATGGGTAAATAAAATTTGCTTGTATCGCGTAGCGTAGGCGGCGCAGCCGTTTTGGGGTCCCCAAGCGGCTGCGCCGCCTATTAAAAAAATGTAGAAGACGGATCCACATCCACAAACATCCGCACAGCTGAAGGGATGCTAAGCGCTCTGACAGCACCATTCAAAGGATACATGTTTGGTCCGCGCAGCAGAAACTGGAAGCGGTAATTATCTTTTACCTTGGCGTAGCCGCAGGGAATCACCGGATTAAACTCAAACCGGGTGGGAAACAATTTCACAAGCCTTTCTCTGATATCCTCTGCCGTTTTTATGGTCAGCTTGGGATCTTTGCCGCTGAAGGTAATTTTAGCCATATGTGTGAAAGGGGGATAGTTGAACATTTGCCTAACCGTAATTTCATCCTGATAAAAACCCAGGAAGTCTTGCTTTGATGCATATTGTATCGTTGAGTTGTCCGGCATCGCTGTCTGGATGATTACCTCACCCCTTGTTACCCCTCTGCCGGAGCGTCCTGCCACCTGTGTGATCAGCTGAAAAATTGTCTCGGAAGAACGAAAATCAGGAATATTGAGTCCTGAGTCGCTATTGAGTACACCGACCAAAGTCACCTCGGTAAAATGGAGCCCTTTAGCGATCATCTGTGTGCCGATAAGGACATCAGCTTTGCCGGTTGCAAAATCTTTAAGGAGCTTCTGAAGGCTCCCTTTATGCCTGGTGGTATCCGCATCGACCCGTAATGTTCGGATATCAGGAAAGATGGCGTGAAGCGCCCTTTCGACATGTTCGGTCCCGACGCCGCGGAATTTCAACGGCTTGACCCCTTTGCAGGTAGGACATTCTCTTGGGGGAGGTGAGATTTGAAATCCACATTGATGACATGATAAAGTATTTTCATTGAGGTGGAAGGTCATCGGCACATCGCAGTGATTGCATTTGATCGGCTTAGCACAATCAGGACAGATCATGCTTGTGTGGTAGCCCCTTCTATTCAAGAAGAGGATCGATTGCTCACCCCGAGCTGCCCGCTTTTCTATTCCGTTTAGCAGCGCTTCAGAAAAAGTGGTGAGCCCTTTGGCTTTGTCATATTCCTTTTTCATGTCGACGATGGTCACGTCAGGTAGCGTAGCGATGTCAGCCCGTTTATGGAGGACGCTCAAGTTGTATTTTCCAATTTGGGCGTTGTGGTAGCTTTCGAGGCTTGGCGTGGCACTCCCTAAAATGACCGTTCCATTGGAGAGCTTTCCACGCATCACGGCGACATCGCGTGCCTGGTAGCATGGAGCAAGGTCATGCTGCTTGTATGTTTGCTCATGTTCTTCGTCGATGATGATCAATCCGAGGTTTACCACCGGACTGAAAATTGCAGACCTTGCTCCAATCACGATTTTGGCCTGCCCTGACTTTATATGGTGCCATTCATCATGCCGCTCGCCTTGACTTAAGCGATAATGGAGGATGGCGATTTTCTCCTGAAAGCGGCTGCGGAATCTTTCAATGGTTTGATTGGTCAAAGAGATTTCAGGGACGAGCATGATCGTCCCTTTGCCGGCTTTGAGTGTTCTCTCAATAGCTTGCAGATAGATTTCTGTCTTACCACTACCGGTGACCCCATGGATCAGGTGCGTTTCAAATTTATTGGCGTCCAAACTCTTGACGATTTTAGCAAAGGCTGCTTCCTGATCACCGTTTAACGGTTTAGGTTTGCTTTGAAAATACTCTTCATTGATCAAAGGAGAGCGGTCGATCCGGACGATATCGATCAGCAGCAGCCCTTGATTGACCATGCTGTTGACCGTTGAGCGCGATCCTTTCGCTTTTTCTAATAATTCTGAAAGAAGAATTCCTTTAGTCACCTTTAACATGACATCGATGATGGCCGCCTGAGCAGGCTTCTTTGTGCGGATGGACTTACAAACTTCTACGAGTTCCTCGCGCGTTTTGGCGCGCATGACATACAATTGTTCCTTGTGGGTCATCCCTTTTCTGATGCCCGGCGGGAGGATGACGCGAAAAATGTCGCGCAGGGCACAGCAATAATAGCGTGATACCCATAAGGCTAATTCAAATAAATCAGGTGTGATCAATGCATCATCCGACAGTACACCAGCGATCGCTTTGACATTCTTAAACGCTGCCCTGTCCTTGATCTCCAGGACAAATCCTTTGGCACTTTTGCCGCGCAGAGGAACTTCAACCCTAGACCCACGCCTAATTTTATCTAGCTGATCAGGCAGTATTCCGTAGTCGAGAGCTTTGTCAATAGAGACATCGAGTATCACGGAAGCATAGGCAGGGAACGGCTCCATCTTATCTCAGTTCTTTACAGATAGCTTGCCAAAGAAGAGGCTTTAGTTGTGGTTGTTGCAAATAGAGGTTGAGGTCGGACAAAAGAAGCAGAGGGATAGAACCCAAAGAATGCTTTCCTTGCTTCGGATCTTCCTTGAAATGGGGCTTTAGACTAGGCTGCAAAAAGAATGCGTAGTCGCATGCGATAATGAGCTTGACCCCTTGCGCTTCGACTAATTTGTCCCACTTTTTCTCAGCTTCTATTTTCAGGCCGGAAATGACCCTGGCAGGCGCAAGACAGAGGGTGATTGCTTTAGCTATATTTTTCAAGAAGGAAATCTGACTTTCATCTTGATTGAACGTTAGTATCATAACCTGTGGTATGGTATTTTCTTTTTGCCATCCGTTTTTCAGTTTACGCGCCATCGCATCGTCCGGAATGGCTTCATGAATGAGAAGATCAGGGAACTTCGTATTAATCAATTCTTTGATGGAATGGTCGATTTGGTAAGGGGTGGTAGTAACTAGCGGTTCCAAAGCCAACTGCTTTCTTTTATGATTTGGTACTTGATTAGTGAACGTGCCCGTGCCTGAATTGCTGCGAGGCGTTTCTATATTGTTACGTGGAACGGCTCTTTCGGGCACCGATGTGGGCACAGGCACAAGTACGGGTACCGGTACAGGCACGACATTGTTGTAAACCGTTTCATTATTGCTACGCGGCGTTATTTTTTCGGGCACGGGCAGGTTCACGAATGGCTTAGCAGTTTCGTGCGAGAGCCTTTGGAAATATGAATACGTTTCACGACTGGCAAAGCAAATATCCTTTCCCTTGTATTCCCGTGAAAGATACAACTGTGTTAAGGAAATAAGTTCGGTAAACTTCTCTTGAGCGTTCATTTTTGAATATGGGTAGAAATCAATGGTAAAATGTTTTCAAATCCTCTGTCGGTAAAGCTTTGAACCAATTGGGACACTTTTCTGGACTTCAATAACTTATTGACAAAGGAAACACCATAAATATGAACTAAATCCTCTTTTTTGCGCAGCAAAAAGAATATAACATACTCATTATCAATATTATCTTTAAGAAATTGGGGGATAGATTTGGTAAGGCAGTTCAATGAGTTAAATAAATTGCTAAAGTTTTGTTTTACGTTTGCTAAGGTCTCTTTACCTAAGCCAATTTGCATTGTATTGAGGATTTCTATATTTTGCAATGCATCTATCCAGGCCTGGTACACATGTGTATGCAACGACTCGATAACCTCATTTTTAACCCCGCCATTACGGTAATACTGCTCACAAAATTCCTTAAGTTTGGTCAGTGGTCCCTGTGTCCAACGGGAAAAGGCTAGCTGCTTCCTATCAAGCCTTGTCCCAACTAAAATACTCAGAGTTTCATAGAGTTGGGTAGACGCTTTATCAAACTTGATTTTTGATTGTAAATATTGATCAGTCAATGACTTAAGTTTTTCTGCTAACTGAGTTGTACTGATAAATTCTGAAATGACGAATTGGATCATCAAGGTATTATCGAGGTAGTACGCATTGAAATGCTGGTTTTGGCTTACGGATGTTGTCAACACAGCTCCTTAACCTTTTTTGCCCATTGACAACCACTTTATCATACCAAAGAGAATTATCCAAGAAATAATAGGGGAATAGATAGGGAAAAAAATTAACCGCATAACCAAAAAGATTATGCGGCTATGAAAATCAGAACTTTAGAGCAACAAATTAGAATCCCTTTTTTGGCTGTGGATTCTTGCTAGAAGACTGGTTAGGCTTCTGTGGAGACTGTTGTTGTCTCTGTTGGTTAGGGTTGCCTGGTTTTTGTTGCTGTTGTTGTTGTTTTTTTTGTTCCATTTGATTTCTCCTTAGTTGTTAATTGTCCTTGGCATTACGATGTCGAAGGACAATAAATGTTTATACGTCACAATTTAATAAATATTCTTCTGTTTCAAACATGTCAACAGAAAAAATCGAATTTGACAACAAAATTATTAAGTAATTAACGATGAGTTACTTGCGAAGCAAGAGGCGGCGCAGCCGTTTCTAGGTTTAATTGAATAATGACAGCTGATAATTGGTCTGGGGGGCCTTAACCTTGGCAGGTGCGCGCTTGGGTTTGGCGGGCTCGAAGGCATTTTTGCGGTTGGCATTCTCTTCAAGGTGGGCCAGGATCTCTTTCGATCTCTGAATGACACTTTGGGGAAGTCCGGCTAATCGCCCGACGTGGATGCCGTAGCTTTTATCGGTGCCTCCTTTGATGATTTTGCGGAGGAATGTGATGTGGTCTTCGGCTTCGTGGACAGCGACGTTGCAATTGACAGCACCAGGGATTTTTTCTTCCAGTTTGGTTAGCTCCCAGTAGTGGGTAGCAAACAGCGTCTTGGCCATCCGGTTTTCGGTAGTCAACAAATACTCTGCCACCGACCAGGCAATGGAGATGCCATCATAGGTGCTGGTGCCTCGTCCGATTTCATCCAGGATCACAAGCGAGCGGGAGGTTACGTTATTTAAAATATTGGCAGTCTCTGTCATCTCGACCATAAATGTCGACTGCCCTCTAGACAGATCATCACTGGCTCCTATGCGGGTGAAAACTTTATCGACAATGCCGATATGGGCACTTTTTGCAGGGATGAATGATCCCATTTGCGCCATGATGGTGATGAGGGCCACTTGCCGCAGATAGGTCGATTTTCCTGCCATGTTGGGTCCTGTGATAAGCAAAAGACGATTCACTTCATCATCGAGACAGGTGTCATTGGGAATGAATTTTTCTTGCATGCAGGATGCTTCTATAACAGGATGGCGGCCATCTTCGATGTGCAGGATATAGCTGTCGTCAATAGTAGGGCACGTGTAATGATTGCTGACGGCCAAATAGGCTAGTCCTGCCAGGCAGTCGACCCTAGCCAAAGCTTGGGCCACTTGCAGCACTTGCCTGGTATATTGGGCAATCTCCAGTCTGAGGTTGTAGAAGAGCTCGCTTTCAATTGCTTCAATTCTCTCTTCAGCAGTCAGTACTTTGCTTTCGTATTCTTTCAATTCAGGAGTGATGAACCTTTCAGAATTAATTAGCGTTTGCCTTCTAATAAAGTTGTCAGGCATCTTTTCGGCTTGGCCGCGGCTTACTTCGATATAATAGCCGAATAGGTTGTTGAATCCGACCTTGACGGTTTTAAGGCCGGTTTCCTCGCGGATTTTCATCTGATAGTTGGCCATCCACGCTTTGCTGTCCCGACTGATCTCACGCAGATCGTCCAGCTCTTTGTGGTAGCCATCCCGGAATACTTTTCCTTCACCAAGGCGAAGAGGTGGCTCGTCGACGATGGCAGCGAAAATTTTTTCGTTCATTTCATGGAGCGGATCGATTTTACATTCTTCTTCTTGGATAAGTGGAGAATCAATAAGTTTTAAAATACCCTTGATTTCATCCAACGGTTTAAAAGAAAGGTTCAAGGCAACCAGATCGCGGGGAGTGGCATAGCCGCTGCTGATCTTCATCATCAGCCTTTCCAAATCACGCACATGCTTGAGCTGTTCCCTGAGGAAATCGAGTGACGATTCATTTCCCAGGAAGGCGGCGACCGCCTGCTGTCTTTGATGAATGTCAGATACAGTAAGAAGGGGCTGCTTGATCCAGTGGTTCATAAGCCTTGCGCCCATGGGGGTCACTGTCTGATCCATAATTTCCAACAGCGTATTGCGTCTGCTCCCATCTTGCAGCGAGCGGGTGAGTTCCAGATTCCGCTGTGTCATCCGGTCGAGGGTCATGTATCGTGAGGAAGAATAGATGTGGATTTCCAGAATATGGTCAAGAGAAAGGCAGAGAGCCTCTTGCAAAAATTTTAGAAGGGCTCCGGCGGCGTTGATGGCTGCCACCATGCCGGTCAATCCAAAGCCATCCAGATTATATACTTTAAAATGACGCGTCAAGAAATCATGGGCGGCCTGGTGATCGAAATGCCATTCTTCTTGCGTGTTAAACGAGCAGGAATAAGTCTGTTTCACATCTTCAAATAAGTCAGGATGGCGAGTTTGAAATTTTTCCGAGGTCAATATTTCAGTGGGATGGAGCCGATAGATTTCGTTGAGCAGTTCTTTTTCCTCCAGCAGCTCGGTCACACACAGTTCACCCGTCGTCAGGTCAATGCAGGCTAGGCCGAAGATCTGTCCTACCCTTGAGACGCAGGCGAAATAATTATTGGCACGTTCTGACAGCAGATTGGAGTTGATGACCGTGCCAGGGGTGACCACGCGGACCACTTCTCGCTTAACTAATCCTTTGGCTTTGCGCGGATCTTCCATCTGCTCGGCGATGGCAACGCGGAAGCCTTTGGAGACCAGCTTGTCGATATAAGGTTCGCTAGTGTGGTGGGGAATGCCGCTCATGGGAATGTCCTGGCGTCGAGTCAGAGTGAGGTCAAGTTCCTTGGACAGGAGGTACGCATCTTCATAGAATGCTTCATAGAAATCTCCCATGCGAAAGAATAAGACAGCATTGCCTGCCATCTTTTTGCAAGCGTGCCACTGCTGCATCATAGGAGATGCTTTGTCAATATCAAGAGTTTCCATACACTACCATTTAATAGAATTTTCCGTGAACGTGCCCGATATTTTGTAGTCTGTAGAGAATTGCTGCTTGCGAAGCCTTGGAGTGCGGTGCTCTGCACCGCCTTCCGGCGTCACTATTGCATTCACGCAAACTGAATGTCTTCCACAATATCATCAGAAGGCGGTGCAGAGCACGCGCACTCCAAGGCTTCGCAAGCAAATAGCACTTGCCCGTATTTAGAAGTAAATTATGGCTTAGCTAATGATGTAAATCAATTAAAAAGAAAGAAAAATTTTATCGAAATATAAATTCCAAAATGTTAAAAAAAGAGGATGATTTATATTGTCAGCATGCTTTTAATGAGTTTTCTCTCCTTTACCTGTGCATTGAATGCAAACAAACCTTTCGTTGCAGGAGAATTGACAGGGCAATTGGGAAATCAGCTTTTTGTCATTGCTGCTACAATAAATTTGGCTTTAGACAACAATGCAGAGCCTGTTTTTCCTAATTTAGCGACGAGAAATGATGATAATACACCATTAAATTACCAAAAAGTATTTTATCACCTAAAAACTTCTTTTCCTCAAGGTCAATCCATTTCTTCAATTTACAATGAACCTTTTGATTATGCGCCGATTCCTTATACACCAAATATGTATCTAAGAGGATATTTTCAATCAGAAAAATATTTTATCCATCACAAAAAAGAAGTCCTTGAATTGTTAGCGCCACATCCTGAAATCACGAAATATCTCCAAAGCAAGTATGGAGTCTTATTAAGCCATCCGATGACCGTCTCAGTCCATTTACGTTCTTATGTAGATCACGATCCCTATCAAAAGATATATCCACAATATGTCGGACTACAAGAGAAAGGAAAGGAGATTTTTTATTGTGTAGAAATCATCCGATAGGTTATCAGTTTAACCTAGATACAGCTCCTGGTATAACTTATCTCACAGTAGAGCAATATAATGCGAATCCTCGCCAATTCGACTTTGTTATTAGCTTGACAAATACCGCACACGATGGCTTAGGCCGTGATGGGGATCTTCTTGATCCGGATGATGACCTAAAATCAATGGAAAATTATAAGAAAATGCTCTTCCCTAATGGAAAATTGCTGTTATCTGTACCGGTAGGCACTGACAAATTAGCTTGGAATGCACATCGGGTCTATGGCCAACTCAGATTAAAGATGCTTCTGAAGGGGTGGAAAGTTGTCCGCTACTACGGTTTTACTTCAGAACATGTATTTTATGGTGTCGGATATCAGCCTGTATTTCTACTTCAGAAAAAAGAATTACCATGAAAATTTTAATCGCCATCATTATTTGCAATTGCAACCTTATATTTGGGAACATTCCAGAATCATCAGAACATACCTATTTCTTATCTGTCTGTTCAATTTTTAAGGATGAAGCACCTTACCTGAAAGAATGGATTGAATATCACAAGTTAGTTGGAGTTCAGCATTTTCGTCTTTATAACAATGATAGTACTGATAATTTTCTTGAAGTATTAGAGCCTTATATTAAATCAGGAGAGGTTACTGTTGTTGATTGGCCAGGTGTGAATAGTTATTGGTGCTACACCATCCAGGGGCCTGCCATGTTAAATGCGATTACTCATTTGAAAGAAGTTTCCAAATGGTTAGCCATTATTGACATTGATGAATTTATTTTACCTACAGAAGCTCCTGATTTGGTTTCCTTCTTAAAGGACTACGAGCCCTTTGCTGCCGTGGTCGTCAATTGGTTAAATTATGGTACTTCATGGGTGAAAGATCTCCCCTCCGATCAATTGATGATTGAAGTCTTAACCTTGAGAGCCGAAGAACAAACCCACTGGAACTCTCAAGTAAAATCCATTGTAAGACCAGAGTTTGTAGATACAAAGAGGCAAGCGTGGACACCCCATCTTTGGTATTATCTGCCGGGCAAGATAGCTGTTGCGCCAAATAAACAAGAATTTGTGTGGGGTCCTATTGATGTGAGTAAGATTAGAATCAATCATTACGTTCATAGGTCTGAATATTACCTTTTTAATTGCAAGGTGGCTAAAAAATCACGCATGGAGAAGACTTGGCCTCCTCCTCAAAGTTTTATAGATGATTGGCATTGCTCATGCAACAGGGTAGAAGATAAAGCCATTTTCCGATTTGTCCCTGCTTTACGAGAAATTATCACGGAAAAGGCTTCTACTGCCTCATCCAAGCATGACATGAAATATAATGATACCCGGCATTCTTGTAGTGAATCATAGCATTGAAATCGGGAGTATTTTTCCACTTTAGCGGTCTGATCTTCACAGGATATTCCTTTGAAAAAATATAGTTAAAATAGAGTTCGTATTCAGATGCCCCTGATAGTAGGTTAGGATCGACACTCAGGCAAAAGGCTTTCCAGAATTCCATCTTGTGATTTGATTCCACCTCTTTAAATAAATCTTCAAGAATATGTTTTTGAAAAAGCATGTGATGGCAAATTCCGGAATAGTGGGGAAAAATTCTCCTGAATTCAGGGATCAGCCTTTCTCCATGAACGAAATAAGGTAGAATCCATTCATCTCCTGTGTTGTACAGACCTACATTATCCGGACTTATAAATTCGACAGGATTTAAAAAGATGGTGTCTGAATCCAGTATTAAGACGTTTGAGGAGATGTTAGAGATGACAAAAGGTGAATATAATTTCAGGAGCTGCTGGTAATACCAACCTAAACGGGAATTTGGATGTATTATAAAGGAAATAGCATCATTGACATTGTCATTCCGTAGTTTGAGAGCTACTTCATTTTTATTAAAGGGATAGTTGCTTTCTGCAAACCATTCGGCTTCATCCGTGAGCCGGGTTGCTGAGACGACGATGATGCGTCTTACCTGTACGCAGTTTTCCCTTATTCCCCGGATGCAATGAATCAATGTATCCAAGTCTTTATTAGTGCAAGGGATAATAACATCAATGATCACAGTATCAGTGATGGTATCTTCTGCAAAAAGAAAACACGAACAAAAAACGATAACGATAAATAAAAATGCTCTAAACATAAGCTTTTTTCCAGGCTAATTGAAATTTATTTTTAAGGTATTCCAATCTGCTATTTTATAGCGTAACCCTCACAGATTTGCTTTTAAGTCCTTGATTGTTTACAGAAACAAGCGAGTAAACAATTTTACCTTTTTTGAGAGAGAGACCTTCATATTTAAACGGCCCTTTTTTAGAGAATTTCTTAATAAATTTACCATTTTTATAAAGATGGTAGGCTATAACAGTTACGTCAGGACTTTTTTTCCAGGACAGCCGATAGGTATTTTTATTGATCATTTTTCCAACAAAATTCACTGGCGGGTGCATAGCAGGAGCAGCATTTTGTGTAAGTGATATCAGTTGCCTAAGTCTTTTTTGGAATGTACGTTTGCCCTTTAAATACTCTATTCTATTGTTCTGTCCAATCTCTTCAAGCTCTTCTCTGGATAAGTTTAATAGATTTTCGATGGAGGCATTTAACAAAGTAGGATCAACACAATAAGAAGTGGCTAGTCTTTGAGTTTTGATTTCACCATACGCTACAAGGCATCTTTTATCGTTAATGAATTCATTCATTGGCGGCGCGTCTGTTGTGATGACAACAGCTCCTGTGCTCATCGCTTCCACTATATAGTGTCCAAAGCCTTCTGTTTCACTAGGGCAAAGATGGATGCCACATCTGTTCTGCAGTATATTCATATCCTCTTCAGGAACATAATAATTGATAAATGAAAGCTTAGGTATATTTGGATCAGGATCTTTGGAAAAGCCTCTCACGACAGTAAGATTTGGGTGATTGGGACGGCTTGACCAGATGTTAAAAATCGTATTTGTACCCTTCTGTTGATTGGTCGATAGATGAAGAAATTTCTTATAGTTTTTTTTAATGGAACTATCAGATTTGTCGACGCTTGTAAATCCTAGAAAAAAAATGTTTGGATTGAGTGGTTTAAATATTCTTTTGGTTTCCTGAGTCCTACAAAGAATAAGATCAAGTTTTGAAATCACCTCATCAGAAGCGAAACAATAATCAGGATTAGGAATGAAGAAGTTTTTTCCGGCCAAAGGAAACAATTCTTCAAAAAGGTGTTCTATAAAAATATTTACATCTGCAGTTTGGGCCGCATTCTTAATTTTTGTGATTTCATCCGATGAGACACAAAACTGAATATTGACGTGATTGACCTTGCAACCTAATTGGGTGAGTTCTTCCTTTAATATTTTGTAGTCTTTACTCAAGCCCGCCTTATTATCATGGCATATAATGTTAAATATTAAATCATATTTATCATCAGAAATATTATCACTAGCAAATAAGTGGTTGAATGAATAATTTATCAGTATTAACAAGAAGAATATATATGATAAGAACCTATACATGTGCGCTATTTTACCATTTTCTGAGTTATAGAACAAGGGCTTTCATACTCAATAAAACAATATTGCGAATTACGTCCCTTTTTCCTAAAATCATCTCAGTAAGAAAATTGTGCTTGCGAAGACTTTGTGTGAGGCTTAATGCCTTTGAGCACGATGGCTATAAATGGATTTGGCAAATTTTATGTTAATCCGAAAATGTTGATGCGATAATAAATTCTACCAGTCATTACCTACCATCTCTGTAGTTGTGAATATTTTATCAGAACAAGGTATAGATATTTGTAGATCTGTCTTCGCCTTAAATTATTTTTTACAAAACTGGTTGAATTATCGGCTATTAAATGAGATTCAGCATCATGATTTATGGCCCATTCGATTTGTGCGATTAAATTACTCATGTCTTGCTTGATCGGAATATAGTGCTCATAAGGCTTGAGGGCGCTGTAATACCATTGAATATTATCTGACACCTGTTTCAGCTGCACAGAATTGGCTAGGAGTGTCCAATAGCATCTTGAGTATGAACAGCTATTGCCGTCTACGTCAATCAAATACTTATACCTTAAGCTGCTCTCTGGAGATACCGAATTGCCCATAAGTTCGAGATGAGAGGTCACCTCTGTATTATTTTCAGCTTCCTGACACAATTGTGTAAATTTGGCGTCTAGCAGATCCGGGAAATTTAATGACGCAAGGACTAATTTAGAACGGGGAAATGATTGCCATTGTTGTGTTGTAAATATACCGCCTGTTGTAGCACCACGCCAAAAAGCCTTCTGTACTTTGCTTTCCCAAGTGTTTTTATTGTTTGCCTTAAGAATTGAGTCGTAGATTTTTTTATGTGAAGTGAGTGCTTCAAAATCAGGGATTAGGACTTGTCTAGATCCCATTTTTTTAGCAAAAACAAATATAGGTGAATAATTTGTCTCGATATGTGTCCTGTCATGCATACAGACAATAAAATCGATGTTGGGTAGAGGGATCACATTTGCAAGCTTATTAAAACATCTTTTCATCTGCTCTGCCCTGTAGAGCAAACTATTGTACATATTTTCTTGTTGTGGATAGGCAGATGAATCATCAAATTCATAGGATACCCGGTTATTGAGTATCTTAAATCTGGCGAGTCCCGTATTTGGCGCTTCAAATAATGTTTGTTTGATCGCTTCCTGTGTGATCCCGTTCCTTTCAAAACGGGCGAAGTCTTGATTAATCTGATCTTTCATCCATTGCGGAATATCCTTGTCTAATCCTGCAGGCCAAACCACCGTCGGCAGCATGAAGAACAATATTGTCATCATCAGCCGAAATATTATATTCATGATACTCCATATTTTGCAGAGATAATACATATCAAAAAGCACAAATAAATTAAACACAAAGATTGAGCGGACAGGATCGTGAGGATGGGGAGCGGATAGGATGGAGAGGATGGTTAGGATGGCAAAGATGGGGAGCGGATAGGATGGAGAGGATGGTTAGGATGGCAAAGATGGGGAGCGGATAGGATGGAG
>Ga0207010_1095_pt1 | contig 13710 bp, 15 predicted proteins | sample Alteio_BWMinCont_82_FD_153465 | JGI IMG/M metagenome (GOLD analysis project Ga0207010, IMG submission 153465) | Enriched cells from forest soil in Barre Woods Harvard Forest LTER site, Petersham, Massachusetts, United States -... | ecosystem: Environmental > Terrestrial > Soil > Temperate forest >...
GCAATTTATAAATGAAGAAAAATCAGATACGCTATTTATAGCCATTTCACGACTCCTGTTTAGTTGTGGTGGTTAGTGTTGTGTTTGGTCTGCAATACCAAACACAACATGTTACTTAAACTACTTTTGTAGTATAAAAGTATACTACATTATTTACCACACTTCCTTCAATGCTTTTAATATTTTTTCTTTATCTATTTCTTGCGAAAGCCAAATCAATGCTTTAATTAACTTAGACTCACTCACTTTTTTAGGACTGACTTCATTAATTTTATACAAAGTAACTTTTAAGATATTCATAATTTCAGAATCAAGCCTATAACTACGCGGAAATTCTTTATAGCTAATTTCTATCTCTTTTCTTTCTTTACTCTTTGAACTACTCAACTTAATCTTAGAGTTGCTTAACTTAGGCATGCTGATTAGCTCCAAATCACAAGTGCTTCTATAAAAAAGCTTTCTTTAAATAAATAGCAGGAACGAAAGCCAGCATCATAGATATTATTTAAACACATTTCTAATTTGCGTAATAATAAATATAAAAAACAATAAAAATCCAATTAAAGACCAATCTGCTAAACTTAAATGCAAAAATTGCCAGCCTTGCTCTGAACACTCAATGCCTCCTTGCCAAACTTGTTGTAAAGCCTGCCAGGGTGAAAAAATTTTAAACAAAACTGGCAAACTCATGCCACAATTTCCGCTCGGATTGGTCTGAATATGTTGCAACCAGGATTGTCTTGCAGAAAAAAACATGCCTCCCACTGCAAATACCAAACTACCCAGCGCTAAAAAACCCTGTATTATTTTATTTAAGGGCAATAACATCCCTATAAAAAAAATAATGCCCATACCTGCAAACATATACCGTTGCATAAGACAAAGTGGACAAGGACTAATATGCTCGTGAAACTCTAAAAAAGCGCTAAAACTAAACAATCCAATGACTATTAATAATGCTATAAAATAACGAAACCGAATACTGACTGATTTTTTCATATATCTTACTCTTTATGTTCTCTTAGCCAATTTTGTAAAATTAATTGTGCAGCTACCGCATCCACTTGGCCTGCTTGTAGCGCTTTATAACCACCCTGATTAAAAATCCGCTCCCGCGCATCTTTAGTACTCAATCGCTCATCGATAGTAAATACTTGCAATTGATAACGTATTTCTAAGTGATTTGCAAATGTTCTAGCATGTGTCGTTACAGGTTGTTCGGTACCATCCATATTCAAGGGTAACCCGACAATTAAAGCCTCTGGTTGCCAAAGTTTTATTAATCTATCTAAACGCTCCCACTGAGGCATGCCTTTAATAGCTATAATAGTCTCAAGTGGACGTGCGCTCATTGTCACTGTTTGTCCAACAGCAACCCCAATACGCTTCATCCCAAAATCAAAGCCAAATAGTATATTAAATTTTTTAGGTGTCATCTGCGCATTATAGCTTTTTTCTAAGCTCTAAATCTTGCATTTGCACAATTAAAATCGCTGCGTTCCAGGGAAGAAACAACGAAAAAAGTAGCATATATAAAATAGGGATTATTTTTGAACTAGGGCTTGAATCTATAAAATAAATCGGTAAATCTATACGAAAAATATAGCGAACTATCATCAAAAAAATCATATAACATAATAAAGGAGTCATTAAAATCCAAAAATTTTGCCACCAATTCCCCCAGACTAATTGCGCACTCTTTTTTAAGGCAGCAATAATGCCCTTATTTTCGATAACAATCAGTAATAAATAAAAAATAAATAAAAATATCAGATAAACTTCAATAAATACATATAAAGACAATCCAGTAAGAGCAATCGTTGCATAAGAAGAATTATTTGTAGCAAATAATCCTTGAAAAAAATAATAATAAAAAAAGTAAATAATCAATGCTGTCAGCATAAAAATAGCAAATTGTAATAATGCAGCAGCGATAATGAGCCAGATTTTTTTAAATGCAATTTGCAGATCTTCACGCACTTTATCATTAACACCCACCAACACAGAATACATTCGCCATAAAAGCACTATAAAAAAGAAAGCACTTAAAATTTCTATTAGAAAAAACCACAACTTATCCGGGCTTAAGACAGCAATATTATTAAAATAATTGGGGTCAATAAATGTAACAATCAATCGCGGGATAAAAACAATAACGCTAATAAGCAAGGCAACCCAAAACACATGCCGAAAACTATGTCGATAAATATCAATACTGTGTTTCAATATTTGTAAATAGCTTTGAGGTCTCACTGCAAGCCTGTTTGGCATAGTATCCTTCCTATCCTTCCTTGCCTTAACTCTATTGATCTATTAATACTTAAGAGTAACTATATTTATATCATCAATCAAGTCGCATTATTCGCAGCACTATCCCAATTATGGCCAACACCTATGCACACTAGCAAAGGCACTTTTAATTCTGCCGCATTCATCATGTGCAATCTTACCTGTTCTATCACTATTTCTTCAGAACCAACTGCAACTTCAAGCACTAATTCATCGTGAACTTGCATAATCATTTTTGCATCAACCCTATTTTGTTGCAACCAGGCATCCAGTGAAATCATCGCGCGTTTAATAATATCCGCAGCGGTGCCTTGTAGCGGCGCATTAATCGCTGCGCGCTCTGCTGCTCTTAATCTTGGAATTTGACTAGAATGAATTTCAGGCACATACAACCGTCTGCCAAATAACGTTTCAACATAACCATTTTTTTTGGCAAACTGTCTGATTGTTTCCATATAACTTTTAATGCCAGGATACCGTGCAAAGTAACGTTCCATATAAAATTCAGCCGCCCCGCGCTCAACACCAATTTGTTTTGCTAATCCAAAAGCAGACATGCCATACAATAATCCAAAATTAATTGCTTTAGCACGACGACGCTCTTCATCTGAAACCTCTTCTAAAGGAATTCCAAATACCTCTGATGCGGTTGCTGCATGAATATCTTGATTTAAAGCAAAAGCACGCAATAATCCTTCATCTTGTGAAATATGCGCCATAATGCGTAATTCAATTTGCGAATAATCAGAGCTGATTAATTGATAATTGGGTGCTGCAATAAAAGCTTGGCGAATACGACGTCCTTCTTCAGTCCGAATAGGAATATTTTGTAAATTAGGATCTGACGAAGATAATCGTCCAGTTGATGCCCCCGTTTGATTATACGAAGTATGTATTCTATTTGTTTCAGGATTGATTTGTTCTGGTAATCTTTTTGTATAAGTCGTTATTAATTTATTTAAACCACGAAATTCAATAATCCATTTTGGTAAAGAAAATTCATGGGCTAATTCTTGCAAAATAGCATCAGCTGTAGAAGGCTGACCCGTTGGTGTTTTTTGTAAAATAGGTAATTTTAAACGATTAAATAAAATATCTTGTAATTGTTTAGGAGAATTTAAATTAAAAGGGGTGCCCGCTTCTTTTATAATTAATTCTTCTAAATTTTTTAAACGCGCTTCTAATTGATGGGATTGATTTAACAGCATCTCTTTATCAATTAATACCCCGGCTCTTTCCATGCGTGCTAAAACAGCTATTAATGGCATTTCAATTTCTGTAAAAATATATTTTTGTCCGGATAATTTTTGTAGTTTAGGCCAAAAATTCCCGTGTAATTGTAAAGTCACATCAGCATCTTCTGCGGCATATAAAGCCGCTTCTTTTATATTAATTTTATTAAAAGTTACTTGTTTTGCACCAACACCTGCAACATCTTCAAAATGAATCGTCCGCCAATTTAAAAATTTCAATGCAAGAGCATCCATACTATGATTTGCCTGGCTGCTATCTAAAATATAAGATTCAAGCATTGTATCAAAAGTCATTCCCGCTAATTCTATACCCACATTTTTTAGTACTTCATAATCATATTTTAAATGATGCCCTATTTTTTTTATATCAGGATTTTCTAATATCGGTTTTAATTTTTGTAAAACAATTTCTCGATTTAATTGCAAAGGTGCGCCGTCATAATCATGAGCCAAAGGAATATAAAATGCTTTACTTTTTTGAATAGCAAAAGAAATACCGACAATTTTTGCCTGCATGGTATTTAAACTAGTGGTTTCAGTATCCAACACAAATTCAGTCGCTAATTTTAAGTCTGCCAAACATTTTGCTAATTCTTCTTCGGTAAAAATAGTTTGATACTCTGCAAATTTATCTTCGGAGGGTAGGGGATTTTTTTCTATCAAATCATTTAACCAATTTTTAAATTCTAATTCTTGATATATTTTCAAAAGAATTGGATTATCTTGCGGTTTTTTCCGTAAATGTTCTAAATGCCAATCAATTTTGACATCTGTTTTAATTGTCGCGAGTATTTTTGCTAACGGTAATTGATGTAAGGATGCTCGTAAGTTTTCCCCAACTTTTCCTGTTATTTTATCAGCATTTTCCATAATAGCTGTGAGCGAGCCATATTCTTTTAACCATTTGACAGCCGTTTTTGGACCCACCTGCGGAACCCCTGGAATATTATCTACTGCATCACCAACTAAACTTAAATAATCCACAATTAAATCTGGCGGAATACCAAACTTTTCTGTCACAGTTTGTGGATTAAGTAAAGTATTAGACATCGTATTAATAAGCGTTACGTTTTCATTCACTAATTGTGCGAAATCTTTATCGCCTGTTGAAATCAAAATAGGAATATTTTGTTCGCTCGCCTCTTTAGCAAGTGTTCCAATCACATCATCTGCTTCAACGCCTTCTATCATGATTAATTTTAATCCTAATGCAGGAATAATGGCATGAATTGATTCGATTTGTAGCACTAATTCATCGGGCATAGGGGGACGATTGGCTTTATAGTGTTCATATAAATCTTCACGAAAGGTTTTACCTTTTGTGTCAAAAATAACTGCCATGTACTCTGGATCATAATCCAGCAATAATCTACGCAACATATTAACAACGCCATAAATAGCGCCGGTCGGGAATCTTTTTGAGTTAGTCAGCGAAGGCATAGCATGAAAAGCTCGGTAAAGATAAGAAGAACCATCGACTAGAATCAGCGGCTTAGGCATGAGCGTATGCTCCTTAAACACTAAATGCTCGAGGATAATATGAATCAATTGATTCGACAAGATTTTTAACTCTATAATACAGAAATACAGAAAAGAAACGGTCGTTTTTTTTGACGCTTTTTGACAAGGAGAGAAAATGCGCTATTTAATTTTATTATTGAGTGGAATATTGAGTTTACAATTAAGTGTTTTAACTTTTGCAGATACGCCAGCAAAACCCGCAGCAGCCCCTGTCTTTACTTTAACAACGGATGCATTTTTAGATACTGGCGCATTGCCTGTTTTATATACTTGTGATGGCAAAGATGTGTCACCTCATTTAAGTTGGACAACCCCACCTGCTAAAACTCAGTCGTTTGCAATTATAGTAGATGATAAAGATGCACCAAACGGTGTATTTTATCACTGGGTAGTTTTTAATTTATCAGGCGATACGAAAGACTTACCAGAAGGCACTAGCCAATTTCCTCCAGGGACTATCATTGGGTTAAACAGTTGGAAAAAAGCCCAATACAATGGCCCTTGTCCACCTAAAGGATCCGTGCATACTTATTGGCTGACGCTTTATGCGTTAGATACTAAATTAAGTTTGGGAAGTACTACGGATGGCAAAATGCTGGAAGAAGCGATGAAAAACCATACTTTAGGAACGGCTAAATTAAGTATGGTTTATAGTCGATGGTTGCGATAGTAATTAAAGTTTCAACTGCTTAATTGCGTATTGCGAAAATTGGCTTTCGCAATACTTGCAATGAATTATATTATACAAGCCCCGCCTTTGGTGCATAACACTCAACAAAATTTTCCTTACTACTAGCTGAATCTGTTTCTAGTGAAACCTTAGACTGTTTATCCAGCTCTGTTAATTTATCAGGTATTGCTGAGTAACGCTGCGACCTAGGGGACACAGCAAAATTAGATCCTGATGAGTTTTCTAATATAGTAGCGCCTGCTTTTCTATTTCTAACATTAGATGGTTCAAACATATCATTAAAAACTTTAGCCATTATCTTGCTAGTTGAGCGGAATCCTTCGCGATTGTCTATCGTTGCACGGAGACCAAAAACCGCATCCGCTGCTGGCGGATTCGCTAAAACATCTATAGCTAAAGCTTTTGTTTTTAAAGCCCCTGATAATCTTCCAATAAATTCACATGCTTTTATTACCAAGAAACCAACTGCAACTGTCGTAGAAATAGCAGCTATTAATCCTAAAAGTGGTAATCCAGTAAAAGGATTGGCTAATAAAGTTACTAATAAAGTTACACCTACTACAAGCATTGTTCCTGTAAATCTACCATAAGCAGCTCTTCTGTTTATGATGTCATCAAAGTGTTTATTTTTTGCGTATAAGTCTTTTAAAAGATAATAGGGTGCGGAAACGATGCTTAATACCGAACTTTCTAACCAAGCAGCAACCATTAAAAGAGTGGATGTAATAAGAGGGAATAATTTTCTATTTAGAAGCCGCTTGGATCCCCAAGTACAAAACATGGCTTGAACAACTGCATCAACTAATAAACCGGCTCCAACAATAATAGCAGGAAGAAGTGGTAGCGCTAAAGTAACTGCTATAGCTACTAGAGCAATTGTTGCAACACTTGCAAATGTAGCAAGATATGCAAATGTATATTTTCTTGATTTTTCTCGGTTCCTGACTTCTCGAGTCTGAGCCTCCCCAGCGTTTTTATCTTCTCGAGTGAAGACATCTAATTCGATATATCTATTGTCTCTCAAAGCAATCAAATCATATAATTTATTAAAAATCATGATCTTACCTCGTAAGCGTTAGTGTAATTATAAGAAGTCTAGTATAAAGGTTAATTCTTAAGAGAATATTAAGAATAAGAGGAATTTTGATTAAATTTTTACCGTGAAATCATTAATCTGAAACATTATTCATAAAAATTTCTTTAAAAAAATATTTTAAAGAAATATAATATACACACTATAAATGTGTATAATTAATAATGGGATGGTGGGATGAGCAAAGTTTATAGCAGCCGTGAAATAATTCAAAAATTAAAAGATGACGGTTGGTTTGAGGTTAGAGTGACGGGTAGTCATCATCACTTTAAACATTCCACAAAAACTGGAGTAGTCACTATACCTCATCCAAAAAAGCAGCTAGGTAAAGGCTTGTTGAATAGCATTTTAAAGCAAGCAAAATTGAAGGGGGATAAATTGTGATTATTGAATATGTTGGATTAGCTGAAAAGGTAGAAAAAGGCTACACCATTTTTTTTCCTGACTTTCCAGGGTTTGGATCAGCTGGTGATACATTAGAAGAAGCAAGAAAAAATGCTAAAGAAGGACTAATAGCCCATATTGAGTTAATGATTGAAGAGGGAGAATCTGTTCCTAAATCTTCTTCATTAGACAAAATAATGAAATTATCCGATGCAAAAGGGTGTGTTCCCGTGATTATTTCTATCATCCCACAATCTGGTAAAGCGCAAAGAATTAATATAACTATAGACACCGCTTTGCTTCACGCTCTTGATTCAGCCGCAAATAGCCAACATAAAACTAGATCAGCTTTATTAGCAGAGGCAGCACAAAGATTATTAGCAGAGCTTTAAGATAATAAAATTTTTATCTACTTCCCAACACAAAAAGAAGAAAATATTTTCCCAAGTAAATCATCTGAAGTGAATTCACCCGTTATTTCATTTAATGCTTGCTGCGTTAGTCGCAAATCTTCTGCTAATAATTCATAAGATTTTTGTTTTAAAGTGTGTGTGGCATTTTGTAAAAAATTCTCTGCTTTTTTTAAAGCTTCTATATGACGGCTGCGAGCAGAAAAAATACCTTCGTTGGTCTCTTGTAATCCTATGCAGGATTTTATTTTATTTTTTAATAAATCAATTCCTTCACCTGTTTTAGCTGAAATAGAAATAACAAAAGCATGCTCTGTTTGAGTAATACAGGCTTTTTTAGCTTGCAAATCAATTTTATTTTTCAAAAGAATAAGATGAGCCGTCTTTGGAATTTTTTGCATAATCTCATCTAGTAAAACATAATCTTTTTGTAAATCATCTGTCATCAATAATACAAAATCAGCTCTGGCAATTTCTGTATAACTACGTCGTATGCCCTCTTGCTCAATCTTGTCTTTGCTGTCATGTAAACCCGCCGTATCTAAAATATGCAGAGGAATACCGTCCATTATAATATATTCTCTAATAACATCACGCGTCGTACCTGCTATGTCTGTGACAATCGCTCGATCATTTCCACTTAAGCAATTAAGAAGCGTTGATTTACCTACATTAGGTCGACCTGCAATGACTATTGAGATACCTTCGCGCAATAGACTACCTTGTTTAGCTTGATATTGAATATTTTTTATATTTTCTTGTATTTTTTTTATTTCTTGAAGAATCTGATCATTTTGCAAAAAATTAATTTCTTCCTCCACAAAATCAATCGCAGCTTCAATATAAGTGCGTAAATAAATAATCGAGTTAACTAATGCACCTATTTTTTTAGAAAACTCACCTTGCAAAGAACGCATCGCAGAAGCAGCAGCTGCACTTGAAGAAGCACTTATTAAATCCGCTATCGCCTCTGCTTGAATAAGATCTATCTTATTATTTAAAAAAGCTCGCTCAGAAAATTCACCGGGGTGCGCAATTCTTGCTCCTTTAGCAATAATGGCTTTAATTATTAAATCAATAATAATCATTCCACCATGACCTTGTAATTCTAATATATCTTCCCCTGTAAAGGAGTGGGGCGCTTGGTAGTAGATCGCAATGCCTTGGTCAAGTATTTGTTGGTTATGATTATAAAAAGGCGTGTAGGTAGCGTGGCGGGGTTTTAATGCTTGTTTTGTTAGAGCGGTTGCAATAGCAAATACTTTACTGCCTGATACTCTGATCACCGCCACCCCAGCAGATCCAATCGGGGTGGCAAGTGCAACAATCGTATCAGAGTGCGATTGCATAGTTATCTTTTAGTTTTACTGCTTTTTTCTAGTCTATGCATAATAAACCATTGTTGCAAAAATGAGAGCAGATTATTCACAAACCAATATAGCATCAAACCTGCTGGGAAATTCATAAACATTAAAGTAAAAACAACCGGCATAAACATCATTATTTTTGCCTGGGTTGGATCGGCAACCGGTGGATTTAAACGTTGTTGTAGAAACATGGTGATACCCATTAAAATGGGCAAGACATAGTACGGATCTTTGCTGGAAAGATCTTGTATCCATAAAATAAAGGGTGCTTGACGTAATTGAACACTTTCGATTAATACCCAATATAATCCAATAAATACAGGGATCTGAACTAAAATAGGCAAACACCCACTCATGGGGTTTACTTTTTCTTTTTTATAAAGTTCAAGCGTTGCTTGCGTAAATTTCTGTTTATCCTCACCAAGACGTTCTTTTAAAATAGCTATTTTAGGTTGTAATTTTTTCATAGCACTCATCGAGCGATAACTTTTTGCTGATAAATGAAAGAAAAGTAATTTAATCACTAAAGTGACAAGAACAATAGACCATCCCCAATTTTGCACAACATCATAAATTTTTTGCATCATCCAAAAAATAATAGCTGAAATAAACCAAAGCCAACCATAATCAATAGTCAATTGTAGACCAGGCGCTACTTGCTCAAGATGGCTTGCAATAGTGGGTCCTGCGTAAAATTTTGCGTGTGTCAACGCTTCATGTTTTGCAAGAACCGTGACTTTTGGCCCAATTAAACCAACTGTGTATAAACCATCATTTGTTACTCGAGAAAAATATTGCGAAGTATCATTTTTATCAGGGATCCAAGCACTAATAAAATAATGCTGAATCATTGCAACCCAACCACCAACAACTATTTGACTTAAATTGCTATTAGCCATTTGCTTAAAAGATATTTTTTGAAAACGCTTTTCAGGGGTTGAAATAGCTGCGCCAAAATAAGTAGACATACTCATAAACCCAGCTTTATTAGGCGGCGGTGTATTTTTACGCAATAATTGTAAGTAAAGATTACCATCCCATGTTTGATTAGACTGATTGGCAATTTTATAATCCATATCAATTTCGTAACTATTACGGGTAAAAGTAAATAATTTAGTGACGCTAACCCCTTGATTATTTTTCCATTGTAATGGTACTAGTAAAGTATTTTGATCAGGTGCTAATGTATAAGCTATTTGAGAAGAAGTGTAGAATGCTTGTGCTTTTGAAGTATCTGGACCGATTTCACTTAATAAACCACTTTGTGCCAAATAACGAGTATCAGGTAAATTATTCAGTAATAAAAAGGGGGTCTTAGAATTCAAAGAATCGGGATATTTTAATAATTTAACTTGAATAATATTACCGCCATTTGCATCAATATCTGCTTCCATAACATCTGTTGTAATATGAATAATACGTTCGCTTGGAGCATTAGTAATGACCTGAGTATTATTATTTGGGGCTAAATTTGTCTGAGTGAGTATGTTTTTTGTTACATTATCTTGGGTATTATTGGTTGGAATGTAATTATTCTGTACAGTATTAATAGTAGAGGTCTGTGCTGTCTTTGCAAGATGCTCTTTTTGCCAGTCTTGGAAGACAAAAAAGACTAAAACAATTAAAATGCCATATAAACAATAGCGTATATAATCAAATAAATTAGTTAACATGAGTTATTTTTTTCCGGTACAGGGTCAAAACCACCTTGACACCATGGGTGACAACGTAGCATTCGTTTGATGGATAAATAAGATCCGTAAAAAAGTCCGTGTAAGTGTAACGCATCTAAAGAATAATGTGAACAGGATGGAGAAAAACGGCAACAATGTCCTAAAAAAGGACTCAACAAGTATTGATATACTCGAATGATAGCTGATATTAAACTAATAATTTTTCCCACAATTTGTCTATACTCTCACGTATTTTAGCTTTACTTAATTTCTCACAAGGTTTACGTGCGATCACAATAATGTCAACCTTTTTGAGTCGACACTGCACTTGGCGAAAACTTTCCCTAATAACACGTTTTATTTGATTGCGAATCACCGCACTTTTAGCCGTTTTTTTCCCAACAATAAGACCCAGTCTTGCCCATTTATCATTGGGCTTAACAATTAAAACTAAGTCCTGTTGATTAATCTTCCTTGATTTATTAAAAAGATTACTAAAATCAAATTTAGTGATTAAACGATGGTTATGAGGAAAATAATATTGTTTTTTCAAGTCGTTATAAAACCTAAGGGATTAAATGTTTACGTCCTTTTTCACGGCGACGACTTAATACAGCACGACCATTTTTGGTTGCCATACGTGCTCTGAAACCATGGGTTTTCTTACGTTTTTTAACACTAGGTTGATATGTTCTTTTCATAATAGTCCTACATACTCATTTTGAAATTGAAATTGAAACTTAAAGAGGGGGTTATCATAGGTATCATTTGATTTATTGTCAATTATTTTGATTTGATTTGAAATTTCCATGACCTATTAATTAATAAAAATTGCGATGTAGTATTTATGCATCATTTGGGTGTGCCGGTTAATAAAACAAAAACAGTGCCCTTAACAAAAGATGTGGTTTCAACCGTTTATCAATGGGCTGAAAATCGTTTGCACGAATTAATACAACAAGGATTTGATCCCCACCATCTTATTTTCGATCCTGGCATTGGTTATGGCAAAACCCAAGAACAATCTTTGCAATTAATTCAAAATATTGCGATATTCAAAAAATTAGGGATTAGATTATTAGTTGGGCACTCAAGAAAATCTTTCTTCGGTCAGTTTAATACATTGACCGCAAAAGAAAGAGATTTAGAAACAGTGATAACATCACTTTATTTGGCAAAACGCCAAATAGATTATTTAAGGGTACATGATGTCCATTTGCACATGCGGGCACTAAAGGTAAACCAGGCTTTACTCTTACCTTGATTTAATTTAATTTAATTTGATTCATTGGCTTTGCTCGTCAAATTCTGTGAAAATCAATTCTGTTACTTATTTTTTATTTTTTAAAATAGGAGCACTGCAAATTGAACAAATTCATTTTTTGTCTAATTGGATTTACTTTCTGTATATCCACAAGTTATGCTTATGTGACAGACCAAATCACCAGCACCACTAGTATACAGTCTTTATCTGCCGCTAAAAGTTGCGTGCCAAAAGAATATACTCCTTGTAGAGTGTATACAAATACTATTATCAAATTTATTAATTATCTAATGATTTGCAATGCATTAGATCAATTAGAAGTGATTTTTACTCCTGATAATTTCAATACTTTTACTTTAACATCAGATCCAAATAATTATTGCAAAGTGATCTATCGTAATCCTACGTTAAAAAAACCTATTATTTGTTCTTTTTCTCAATTAGATATGGAAGTGATGAGCTCCCCTAAAACAAATGATGCTTTAACTACTCTAAATTCGACAGCCTCTGTCCCAGATGATTTACTAAAAACAGTATTAAGACCTATTTATGACTGTATTCATAAGTCGTTGAAATAAAATTCACACGCAGAAATTGTATGAAAAGAGCCAAATATTAATAAACAATCGCCAGGTTTTGCCATTTCATTTGCAGCTTGATAAGCTAAAACAATTGTTTCATGAGTGTCTAATAGTAAAATATTTGCTTTTTGAAAAGTATCTATTAATAAAGTTAAAGAAGCGCCACGCACATGCTGAATAGGCGCAATATGCCAATGGGTAATCAATGACTTTATGGTCAAAATACTTGATAAAATATCTTTATCTGCCAACATTGAAAAAACGGCAACTATTTTTCCTGTTATCTGTCGTTTTAAAAATTCCACTAAATGAGCAACTGCCGCAGGATTATGTGAGACATCAAAAATATGTTTTATATTATTACGCATTTTGACTTGAATTCGACCTGGTAAGGCTACTTTTTTCAGTGCTTCTTTTATTTTATCAGGCATAACCGGCAATTTTTGCTGCATTAATTTAACAGTCATTAAAACAGTAGACATATTTTGTAAGGCTAATAACGGGTGCGGTAAAAATTCTAATCTATTTTCCGCACTCCACCAGTTCCAACAATCTATTTCTTGATTAAAATCAAAATGCAATCCTTGACAAAAAAGCGGAATATTATATTCATTAGCATAATTCAGCAAAGATAAAGGTGGATCAAAATCACCACAGACAGCCGGTTTATTCGAACGTAAAATACCTGCTTTTTCTAAAGCAATTTGTTCGCGGGAGTTTCCTAGCCATTCTTGATGATCAAGTGCAATAGTAGTAATAACACTTATATCGGCATCTATCACATTAACCGCATCAAATCGCCCCCCTAATCCTACTTCTAAAATCCAAACATCCAACTTAGCCTGCTGAAATATAAGAAATGCCGCTAAAGTTAAAAATTCAAATGGTGTAATAAAAATATCTTCTACTACTAAAAAATCAGTTAATATTTGAAAAGTATCGCATAACTTAGTATCACAGACGGCCTCTCCTTGCAGTCTAACTTGTTCGTTATAAGAAAATAAAAAAGGCGTTGAAAAAACACCGACGCGATAACCCGCTGCGATATAAATCGCCTCAAGACCGGCAACGGTTGAGCCTTTTCCATTGGTTCCAGCAACGGTAATAACAACAGATCGTGATTTTAATATATTTAATTTTACAAATGCCGCCTGAACACGTTCTAAACTCAAATCCATTGCAAC
>Ga0207010_1096_pt1 | contig 13598 bp, 3 predicted proteins | sample Alteio_BWMinCont_82_FD_153465 | JGI IMG/M metagenome (GOLD analysis project Ga0207010, IMG submission 153465) | Enriched cells from forest soil in Barre Woods Harvard Forest LTER site, Petersham, Massachusetts, United States -... | ecosystem: Environmental > Terrestrial > Soil > Temperate forest >...
GCCACTGGTCGCATTTAGAGTAAGATTGTTAGCGGTAATAGCTGCAGTTTGTGTGATAGGTGTCCCGGTGCCTGAGGCTGTTAAAGAAAGCGTCCCAGTGGATGCAGTCACTGCGCCATTTAATGCGATAGCATTACCAGATAAGCTAAGTGTGTTAGCCCCTGTCATTGTATAGGTATTATTTAAAGTAATATTACCGCTGCTGCCCGCAGTGAGGGTGATATTAGAATTAGAACTGGTAGGATTATTATAGGTTTGCCCGCCTGCGCCATTGGTTGTGATGTTGGCTTTAATTGCTGTGGTACCGCTGGAACTGGTGGCTAAACTTGTTAATGCGGTTGATCCGCCTATGATGCCATTTAAAGAAAGTGCTCCGGCGCCCGAAAAAGTTAATCCATTAGCACCATTAATCGTTCCACTTAAAGTTAAAGCATCACTGCCCGTTAGAACACCTATCGTGGTTGCACCCGCTAACGTCATATTTCCAGATAAAGAAGCAGTACCTGTGCCAGTTAAAGCGCCCGTGCCGCCAACGCCTGTACCGGTGATATTGATAGCTTCAGCGCCAATTGCAACATTATTAATATTTAATGTAGCGCCTGAATTGATTGTTGTGCCTGATCCGGTTGTTCCTAATGCATTGACATTATTTGCCTTTAATGTTCCTGCACTGATAGTTGTGGTACCGCTATAATTATTATTACCGCCAAATGTAATGGTACTGGATCCTAATTTTGTTAAATTAAATGCACCGGATACAATTCCGTTTAAAGACCCAGTGCCAGTGCCGCCAATAGATGAATCGCTAGCTAACGTCACATTATTACTTAAAACAGCACTCGTTCCGGTGAAAGTAAGCGCACCATTCCCACCCACTCCTGTTCCATTGATAGTAATGAGATTGGTATTAGATGCAGTGCCACTATTAAATAAGATATCTAACGTACTGCCTGAGGTAACGCTTGTGCTGGTGCTATTTCCTAATCCTTGAATGCTGCCAACTCTTAAAGTGCCTGCATTAACAGCTGTCGTACCGCCATAAGTGTTAGCGCCTGCTAATGCGACACTACCACTTCCTGTTTTAATGAGATTAAATGCCCCAATAATATTTCCATTCAAAGAACCACTACCCGTTCCACCCAAAGTGGTTGCACTGGCTAAAGTAATTGGATTACTTAAAATATCATTCGTGCCTGTAAAAGTTAATGCACCATTTCCGCCGACACCACTGCCATTCAGCGTTATACTATTCGTGTTGGCTAAAGTCGCATTACTCAGTGCAATATCTAACGTACTACCTGATGAAACACTCGTACTAGTCGTATTGCCGAGTGCACTACTGCTATTAAGACTCAGTGTGCCTGCACTGACTGTGGTCGTGCCTGAATATGAATTGGATCCTGATAATGTTAAAATCCCCGTTCCTGCTTTAGTGAAGTTACCAATATCAGTCAAGTTTCCTAAAATGCCAACACTAAAACTTGGATCAATTTGAATGGTTGCGGGGGATGCAAAATCAACGGCACTGTTTAGATTAAATGTTCCATTGCCTTCTAAAGAACCCCCGGATAAAACATACTGAGTAATTGCAGGACTTTTATCTAATAAAAGATTTCCTGCATTGATTGTGAATGTGGTGGCAGAAACTGCATTGGCATTCGCTGCTAATTCTATTTGACCACTGCCAGTTTTTGTAACTGCGGTTGCAGCACCACCGGTTTGATTCGTCAATGCGCCGTTAATAATAAAGTTTCCGGAATCAATTTGAAGAGTGCCTGAACTGATCCATAATGGTTTGTCACTTCCTAAACTAAAACCAACGGGTACATCGAGTATTGCATTATTGTTAATGAGGATCGATTGATTATTCCCAAATTGCGCATTATTATTTGCGATCAGTGTCCCGCCGTTTACAATCGTGTACCCCGTTAAAGTTGTGCTATTATTTCCTGAAACAGTTAAAGTTCCGCTGCCGCTTTTAGTTAATTTTGTTGCTGTTAAAACACCTGTAATCGCACTATTAGCACTATTAGTGATATTAATATCGTTGTTAGATGTTAATGTATTATTAAAATTAATACTCGCCCCAATCAGGTTAATCACATTATTATTTTGTATCGAGGTGGGTCCGTTATACGTTTGATTGCCTATCGTATTGATAGTAAGAGCCGGCGTTAATTGGGTACTAGTATTCAAAAGAATGGAAGGCGCTGTGAACGTTAGGTTATTTAAACTAGAAGAAGCCCCTATGTTTCTGGATTCCAAGCTAATACTTGTTCCAGCCGTCATGCTTAAGTTATAATTATTACCCAGGATAAGTCTATCTAGCACATTACTCTGTTGATTAATTGCAACAGAACTGCTGGCACTGAAAGAGGTATTTCCTAACAATTGAAGTTGATTAGAATCTGATCCTTCAGGATTAATGTCAAAACTTGAGGCTTGATAATTTCCTGATAAATTTAAGTTATCTGATCGGTAAGATTGCACACCCGTTGTGATAGCACCTTGTAAAGTCACTGGTTCTGCACTACCAGAATCAATCAAAGGATTGAAACCACCTGTTGTAATGCTGGTAAGAGGCGTAATACTTCCTATTAAACCATTTACAACGAGAGGACCGCCCTGAGAAGTAAAAGCGTAAGCCCCATCAATGCTGCTATTGAAGATTTCAGTACCACCATGAAGCAAGGTGACGTTGGCTGCCAGGGTCACCGGACTGTTAAAAGTTGAAGTAAAATTAGCCAGATTACCCTGGAGAATAGTAGGATCTCCCGTACCAATTGTTAGAGTCGTAGCACCGGAGGCTGTTGAGTTGAAATATAATCCAACGCCAAAATTAAAATGAACGGTTCCACTATTATTTGGAATGATTAATGCGCCGTTATGAAGATAATTATCAAAGAGAATGCCTCCTCCTTGAGTAGACGTGAGGGTGACAGGCGCACTGTTTGCTAAATTTAAATTCACTTGTCCTTGATAAGTTTGTCCACCAGTCGTCGTTATAGTGGGCGTATTAATAATAATTTCTTGTGCGCTATAATTAGAGTTAGGAGCATAGGCTGTTAAGCTAGTTAAAGGAGTAATATTACCTATCGCTCCATTAAAATAAATATTACTATTGCCTGTGGTTTGAGTCCCTTGATCCGATCCGTTAAAGTTATCAACTGTTAATGAATGCGCTCCATTGATAGTCCCATTAAATGTTATATTAACCGCACCGAAAGCTGCACCATCTAGTTCTATAGTGGTATCGGAGCCTAAGTTAATAGGACCATTAAAAGTAATAGGATTATAATAAGTATTCGTAGTATTAATATTTGGAGAATTTATATTGATATTACCCGCTGTGACTATTAAACCACCGGTTCCTGTACCATTTCCTCCGAAGGTGCTATCGATGTTAACATTTCCCGCTGTTTGGAGCCCGAGTGTTGCCACTGTAAAAAAATAATTAGGATTCTTGAAACTGCTCACATCCCCTAATAAAGTGATGTCTCCTGTGTCTGTTTGAATAGTCGTATCTCTTACAACAGAAGTATATCCATTCAAAGTAAATGAATTATTTCCCGTTAAAGTAATCGAATTGTATAAATTAATGTCGGAGTTAGAGAAAATTGTAGTAGGGGTATTAAAAATCGTAGTGCCAGAAATAGTAATGTCGCCAGGTAATGTTTGACTGGGGCTTCCAATGGTTAACATATTAAATCCTGACGCAATAGCAGCTAAATCAGTTGCATCAATAGATAAGGTGCCCGCTCCAGTATCAACACCAATAGTTGTTGTAGGGCTTGCGCCATATAAGGTTAAATTGCCAGTGCCTGTTAAAGAGTTGGCTCCACCGGAAAAAGTCATAGAATCAGAACTGAGTGTTGCAGTGCCTGATCCAAAGGATGAACTATTTAAAATTAATGGCACACTATCAGTGAGAGAAACATTACCTGAACCACTGTTATTTAATGTAACAGCGCCCGTAAAACTATTTCCTGCATTGGCTAAACTGATTCCACTATTGGATGAAAAATTTGAAGTACCTGGCACCACCAATGCGCCACCTTCAGTAATCGTTCCATTGGCAATCGCTGATAAGTTACCGCCACTTGCCAATGTAAGCGCAGGGAGCGCAATTGCTGCATTATCAAACTGTAAAGATAAACTACGCAATGAAGTCAAACTGAGAAAATTAGTTGGTAAAGCAGCATTTGCATTCGTATTTCGAAGACCTAAATCGCGTATATTAGCCAGTGTTCCGCCAATCACAGTGGTTCCACTCCAATTATTGGCTTGCGTATTTAAAGCAATATCAGAATTGGCAACCGTTGAGGCTAAAGTCACAGCACCTGCAGAGGCTGCTTGAGTCACAGCACCCGTTTGACTAATAGCGCCTCCTGACGTAAAAGATAAAGTGCTGGTTCCTACCGTGGAGGTTCCTAAAACTAAGGGGGTACTATTCACTAAATTCACTGCATTATTTCCAGAGTTTGCAAGAGATACGGCACCCGTAAAATTATTGCCAGCATTATTTAAAGTGATAGCAGCACTTCCCACGGAAAAGCTGGCGGTTCCCGGTATAGTCAAAGCACCGGTTTGTGTAACTATAAGTGAACCATTTGCATTAATTGCAAGATTGCGACCTATGGAAGAAGCTGCGAATATTAATCCACCTGAAGCAGATACCGCAACATCATTAGTACCTGTATTAGAAAGCGTGACAGCGCCTGTAAAATGATTTGCGCTGGTTAAAGTAATTGGATTATTCCCAGCAGAAAAACTGGCGGTTCCTGGGACAGTTAATGCTGCTGATTGGGTAATCCCTCCTGTTCCTGTTGTCGTTATAGAAAGATTTCGTCCAATCGTAGAACTTGCTAAATTCACCCCTGTTCCCCCATTGCCCGCATTGACGGTAATATCATTAGTCCCAGAGTTATTAAGTGCCACCGTTCCATCAAAAATATTCGACGTATTATTTAAATTAATCGCATTAGCGCCAGCTGAGAAACTAGCATTGCCATTCACTGTGACGGCACCTGTTTGTGAAATGGGTCCTGTTGCAATCGCAGTCAGATTCTGTCCTACTGTGGCAAAAGCAAATATTAATCCAGCACTATTAGTAATAGAAATATTATTTGCACCGACTGGCGTCGTCAATGTAACTGCACCCGTAAAATTATTACTTGCATTGGTTAAATTCATTGATAGATTTGCAAAGGATGAGGTCCCTGGTACAATCAGCGCACCTGATTGACTCAGCGCACTACCGATAGCTGAAAGTTGTAAATTTCCACCGTTGTGTAAAGTGATAGCACTTAATGTCAAAGGAGTGGTGATATTAATATAACTAAGCGTTAAATTACGTAATGAAGTTAAAGTCGTTCCCAAGTTGGTAGGAAGCGTTGCGTTTGCATTAATATTATTAATAGTAATATCTCGAATATTTCCCAATGTACCGCCAAAGGTAATATTGCCACTCAAATTATTATCACCATTGAAAAGGAAATCAGAATTAGCAGCAGTTGAAGAAATAGTAATAACACCTGCAGAGGCTTGTTGGATCAAAGTACCCGATTGCGATATACTGCCGCCTGCTGTAATAGTTAATGTACCGCTTCCTATATTAAATGTCCCAACACTCGTATTTCCAATTGTTAAAGCACCGGCAGCGCTCACGCTAATATTATTGGCACCCGAATTAGTCGGCGTAAAATGAGTAAACGTATTCCCTGCAGTGGTTAACGTAATTGGATGACTCCCCGCATTGACGGCAATGTCCGGCGTATTTAATATCCCCGTTTGAGTAACGGCTCCCCCTGCTGTTGCGTTTATACTGCCAGTTCCTATTGTCGTTATTGCAGGAAAAGCAATAGGCGCATTGTCAAATTGCAGTGTGAGCGTACGTAAATTTGTTGCAGTGCCTAAATTGGCTGGAAATGCGGCAGAAGCGTTAATATTTCGCAGTGAAAAATCGCGGAAATTAGCCAGAGTTCCTGCAAGGGTAAAAGTCCCTCCAATATTATTAGCTTGTGTATTCAATGAAATATCGGAATTGGCAACCGTTGATGCCACTGTCATAGGACTACCAGTGCCGGTGGTAATGACGCCTGTTTGAGTAACTGAACCGCCTGATGTTAATGCGAGAGTTCCTGAGCCGACATAATTGATTGTACCAATTGTTAAAGGGGTACTATTGACTAAACTCACTGCGTTATTCCCAGAGTTTGCAAGAGAAACAGCGCCGGTAAAATTATTAGTAGCGGTAGCTAAAGTAATAGCCGTGCCAGTAAAACTCGATGTCCCAGGAACAATTAATGCGCCAGCTTGGGTGATACCTGCCCCAGAATTAATTGATAAATTACCACCACTATGCAAAGTAAGAGCCGGTAATGCTAAAGCGGCTGCTATATTGTTAAGTGTTAAATTTCTTAAATTGGTTAAACCAGTCAAGGTGGGTGTGCCTGCCGTCGCACTCGCATTCACAAAATTAATATCTCGCGCATTGGCACCAGAACCTGCGAAACTCACTGTTCCTACAATAGAATTACCACTACTGTTTAACGTAATATCTGAACTGGCAACCGTCGTCGTAAAATTACTGGTTCCACCCGTCTTCGTAATTGCACCTATTTGAGTGATGGAGCCGCCAGATGAAATAGTTAATGTTCCTGTGGCCATAGTAATATTCGTTAACTCAACCGGTCCAGGGGATGTAAATGAAATAGCACTAGCGCCACTGTTGTTCAGACCGACAGTCCCTGCCACTTGGTTTGCTGAATTCAAAGTAATCGTCGTACCTGCTGTGGCAGTCAATGATTGTACTGTTAAAGCAGCCGTTTGAGAGATACTGCCCCCTGCGCTTAAAAATAATGATAATTGGCCACCTATGCCTTGGATCGTGTTGTTAATGACAATATTACCTGCTGCACTTAATTGGAGAAAATCAGCGGCTCCACTGCTTTTCAGAATGGCGGTGCTGACGGTGATAGTCCCTGCTTGTATACCCGATGATCCGGTATTGACTGTCACAGAAGTCCCACCATTTAAAGCAGTATTAAGATCAGAAGCCAGAATAGTTGCACTATTTGCATTCGCGCTGTAAGTGCCTCCAGCAATAGTGACCCCAGTCGTCGTCGTATTACCGATTGTCACATTGAAAGGATCCAGTAACCATGTCCCCGCTACTCCTAAGGGGGCGCTTGCATTCACTAAACCACTTGCATCCAGAAAGGCTTTGCCTGAAGTTTCAACCCAACCCCCATTTCCACCTGCTTTGCCACCTTTAGCAAAAATATTCCCATAAAAATCAGTGCCTAAATTAGACCACACAACCACTTTGCCGCCATCACCTTGATGAATCGCGCTGGCATCTATTACTGTATCAGGACCTGTATAAGTATAATCTGCATTGAGTTCGGGACCTGCGCCATGTGCATTGCCGCCAATTAAAATTTCACCACCACCGCTATTTCCTGAAGCATCAATGCTTGCTTTATCTTTTACAATAATTTGGTTGCCTAATATTTTAATTTTACCGCCAATTTGATTTTGTCTTTTGCCAGATGCAATCAATTTTCCAGAGACCATAGCTGAGCCATCACCGGCCGATAAAATAATTTCCCCATTGTGTTGTGCAACAGATTGAGCTTGTACAACGCCTGACATATTAATAGCATTATCTACCACGCTGCGTGCGGTTTGTGCGGTCATAAGTACCGTACCGCCATCTGCTAAAATTCTGCCGCTATTGTTAACTCCATTTTTTAATGTATCGCCTTTTGCATCAACCCCTGCTGCGCTAGTTCCTTCATCGACAGTAAAATTAATTAATTGATCTCCATTTAAAGAAATCGTAAATTTATTACCTGATGCTAAAATAACATTGCCCATACGTGCTTGAATAAGTCCATCGTTTGAAACACCGGTACCGATTAAAGCAACTAGACCATTTTCTTTTGCAATAATTTTTCCTTCATTGACAACAGCACCGTTATAAGAAGAGGGTTGATCGAAAATATAATTTCCTGATAAAAAATTTGCATTAGAGATATCTGTCGTTGATGCAATTAATCCTGCTACATTGACATAAGCAGAGGGGCCAAAATAAATACCGGCTCCATTTACTAAAATAATTCTACCCGTGGCTGTTAAGCGGCCATAAATTTGCGAAGCACCTTGCGTTGGATCAATACGGTTAAGCGCGATCCCATTTTGCGGCTGTTGAAAATGCGTTTTTTCATTGGCACCAATATTAAAACTTTTCCAATTAATAATAGCTGCCTGACTAGATTGGTTAATCGTCGTTGAATGATGAGATTGAGTAATTGATGCATTGCCAGAAACAATTTGCCCGCCGGTCGGGTTTGCTAAAACAGGATCGCTCAGTAAAATACAAGTTGAAAAGACAATACTCAAGCTAATTAAACCCAGTCTTTTATAAAAAAAGGAATGATTTTTTATGCTTGTTAGAAGCGCTGTAAACCGCTTTTTTGCCATATTTTTGACCACTCTATCTCATTTGGTAAGTATAGGATACGAAAGAAAAAAAGCTAGCTCGGTCAAAGTTAAGCTATTGATTAAATTTTAAATTTAATATTTTTTACTGAAAAAAAATTTGCCAAATTTACAGGAATCTAAATGATATGATATATTGATATTTAATAAGGTGTTAATAAGCTTATGTTAAAGACGGAAGATGTAAAAAAATAATCAATTAGAAATTTCCTTTTAAAATTTGATCAGGAGAATTTCCGTCATGATGGCAGCTGTCACTAAATTGAAATATAGGTATCTCATTCACGTTTTATTTTTAATATTTCTGAATCTCATTTTTTTCTCCACTCAAATGAAAGCTTATCAAACGTGTCATCAATGTTTTTATCAAGAGGGTTATTATTGTACAAAAAGAGTTACTATACCTGCTGCATTTTGCACGGCAGGTAATACGCGGATTTCTCTTCCTACATTTATCTGTTGTCAGTTGTTAGATAGAAGAGGCGCGCAGATTTGGGGTAACACATGGGTCGCAGGTTCTTGCAAAAAAGCGCATCCTGATGCAGTCTATGACTTTGGATGCAATAAAAATAGCCCGGTGTTTGGACCAGGTCGACCTATTGTTGGTTGTTGCCAATTTTTGCATGTTAGTGGTTATTGTTAATATGTTTTGGTTTTTGTTCTTGAATATTATCAACCTCTAATGCTAATGCAAGTTGATTTGCGCAAGATTCTAAAAGATGGAGTTGTTCAGGTGTCGGTAAAAATTTATTTTTAAATAATATTCGTAACACACCAACGGTTTTTTTTGATGCGAGTAACGGTAAAAATAAAGCATCAGAAAATGAAAGCGTATCTGTTCCTAAACCAGCCATTCTTCCTAATTCATATACCCATTGCGCGATCGCTTGCTCTTTTTGGTTTAATTCCGTGATCCGGCCTTTAGATTGAATAATCAATTGATCTTTTTGAAGTAAGATGGCAAGTGCTTCACAATCAAACATCGTTTCAATATGTTTAACACCTATTTCAAGTATTTTATCCATTCCTCTGGTACTTGCTAATTGTTTACTTAAAGTATGTAATGTAGCCGTTTGATGTGCAGCAAAACGTGCAGAATTTGCATGTCTACGTGTGAGTAGTGTTAGATTGCTAATAATTAAGCTGACAAGTAACATGATTATTAATGTAAAAAAATTCTTAATATTTAATACGATAAAACTATAATAAGGGGAGATAAAAAAGAAATCGTAGGCTAAAACACTTATAATAGAAGCTAAAATAGCAGGACCTATTTCTCCAATTAATGCGACAATAGTTGTTCCCAATAAATAAATAATAATTAAATTACTGGTATTTAAAAATGGATATAATAAAAAATTAAGTCCTGTGGTGAGGGAAACGATGGTTATACTTAGAAAATAATTTTTCCAAGAAATTTTGGATAATTTTAAATTTTGAATAATCTGTTCGGATGATAAATTACGCTGGCCTGTCATAATATAAACATCAATTTCTTCACTGGAGCGAACAATTTCATCCGCTAAATTTCTAAAAAATAAATTACGAAAACGAGTTCTAATATTTTTCCAAACCATAATCTGAGTAATATTTTGATCGCGTGCAAAGCTCATAATTTCTTTTACTATATTAAAACCAGTTAATACTCGAGTCGTGGCTCCTAGTTGTTCGGCAAAATATAAATTTTGAATAGCGCTATTTCTTTTAGTATCAGAAGATTGAATGTTAGGTACATCAACGAAAACGGCTATCCATTGAACCTGTAAACTTATTGCAAAACGTTTTGCTGCACGAATAAGTTGACGAGATTCAAGACCAGGACCTACACATACTAATATTTTTTCTTTAGTTGGCCAAATATGTTTGATACCTTCTCCTTGTCTATATAAAAGCACTTGCGCGCCTACGCGTTCTGCCATCGTACGTAAAGCAAGTTCACGTAATGCAATTAAATTTCCTTTTTTAAAAAAGTGTTCTATTGCTAAATCAGCTTGTTGTTGAATATAGACTTTTCCTTCATGTAGTCTTTTTAATAATTCCTCAGGAGGAATATCAACTAATTCGAGCGTATCTGCCATTTCTATCATAGAATCAGGAACAGTTTCTTTAATAGGCGCATGAATAATATGTGCAACATCATCGTTTAAACTTTCAATGTGTTGGACATTTAAAGTAGTATACACATCAATTCCACGATCTAAAATTTCTTTGATATCCTGCCAACGTTTTTTATGCCTTGAACCGGGTGCATTGGTATGCGCCATTTCATCAATTAAAATTAAAGCTGGATGTCGTTTTAATGCAGCATCCAGGTTAAATTCTAATAATTCTTTTCCATGGTAATCAATACGTTCTCTTGGTAAGACTTCAAAATTTTTTAGCAAAGCTTCTATTTCTTTACGGCCATGTGTTTCAACGATACCAGCAACAATATCTAAATCTTTTTCCATTTTTTCTTGCGCATCAAGTAGCATTTCATGGGTTTTTCCAACACCTGGCGCTGCGCCAAGATAAATTTTTAGTTTGCCTCGTCGTTCTTTCTGTTCATTTTCTTGAATGCGTTGTAATAATTTTTGAGGATCAGGTCTTGGTTTTGACATTGATACTCCTTAAGGTTAAATGATCAAGTGCTATATTAAGCTGTAAAACATTAATGCGCGGTTCGCCAAAAATGCCTAATGTTCTTTTTTGTATGGACTGTTGAATTAAATCTTTTATTGTTGTTTCTGAGAGTTTCCTTAATTTAGCAATACGAGAAAGTTGGTAAAAAGCTGCTAATGGACTAATGTCTGGATCCAGCCCACTTGCAGAGGTTGTTACCAAGTCAACTGGGATTAACGTATTGCTCGGATTGATTTTTTGAAGATTTAAACTGCGTTCTTTTACTATAGCAAGCAAACTAGGATTAGAAGGTCCTAAATTAGAACCTGATGAAGATTCACCATTGTAAGGATAGGGAGTAGTCGCAGAGGGACGACTATAAAAATATTTTGGATCAGTAAAAGACTGGCCAATCAGCAGTGATCCAACGACTTGACCGTCTTGTTTAATTAAACTGCCATTTGATTGCCATGGAAAAAATAATTGGCCAATGGCGGTGATCATGCCTGGATAAATAAGTCCAGTTAAAATAGTCAGATAAACTAGCAGTAACAATGCATTTTTTATTTGATAGATTGCTTCTCTAAACTTATTAATCATATTAATCCTTATGTTAAACCTAGCCAAAATAAGATTAAGTCTATTATTTTAATGCCAATAAAAGGAATGATGAGACCGCCTAAGCCATAAACAAGCACATTCTTTCTAAGTAAACGAGCAGCAGACACGCGACTATATTTAACGCCACGCAAAGCAAGTGGGATAAGCGCCACAATAATAAGCGCATTAAAAATGACAGCAGATAAAATGGCGCTTTCAGGGGTTGCAAGATGCATAATGTTTAAATTATTTAAAGCTGGATAAGTGGTAGCAAATGCTGCAGGTAAAATTGCAAAATATTTTGCAATGTCATTTGAAATACTAAATGTTGTGAGCGATCCACGCGTCATTAATAATTGTTTGCCAATCTCAACCACTTCAATTAATTTGGTGGGATTAGAATCTAAATCCACTAAATTTCCGGCCTCTTTTGCCGCTTGGGTGCCTGTGTTCATTGCAACGGCAACATCGGCTTGGGCAAGTGCTGGGGCATCATTTGTTCCATCACCTGTCATGGCAACTAAATGGCCTTCTGTTTGTAGGCGACGAATTAATTTTAATTTATCTTCTGGTTTTGCGTTTGCCAGAAAATCATCAACACCTGCTTCAGCTGCAATAGCAGCTGCAGTTAATGGATTATCACCCGTTACCATAATTGTTCTAATACCCATTTGTCGCAGTTGAGCAAAACGTTCAGCTATTCCGCCTTTGACGATATCTTTAAGATGAATGACACCCAAAACATTTTTTCCATCAACCACTACTAAAGCGGTGCCCCCTCTTTTTGAGATGTGTTCTACTGCTCTATAAGCTGCTGGAGGGAAGATACCGTCAATTTGTTTTATATACTCTTCAATAGCATCACTTGCGCCTTTTCGAATAAGTCGTCCAGCAAGATTTGCGCCACTCATTCTTGTTTCAGCCGTAAAAGGAATAAAGGTTGCACCTAGTTTATTAATTTCACGACCTCTTAGGCTATATTTTTCTTTTGCTAAAATAACAATACTCCGTCCTTCAGGTGTTTCATCTGCAAGAGAGGCAAGTTGTGCTGCATCTGCTAATGTTTCAATATTGACTTCATTAATGGGAATAAATTCAATTGCTTGTCTGTTACCTAGCGTAATAGTTCCTGTCTTATCTAATAATAAAACATCGATATCTCCAGCTGCTTCGACTGCACGTCCAGATAAAGCAATCACATTGGCTTGAATCATGCGATCCATTCCGGCAATTCCAATCGCTGAAAGCAATCCGCCAATAGTCGTAGGCGCTAAACAAACGAATAAGGCTACTAACACAGTGAGGGTGACAACTGTTCCTGTGCCTGCAGTTTTTACGCTATAAATAGATAGCGGTAATAAGCTTGCACACACTAATAAAAAAACAATTGTGAGGGCTGATAGTAGAATAGTAAGAGCTAATTCGTTTGGTGTTTTTTGTCTTTTGGCACCTTCAACTAATGAAATCATTTGATCTAAAAACGTTTCACCTGGATTATGAGTAATGCATATTATGAGCCAGTCTGAAATAACTTGCGTTCCACCGGTGACAGCACTTCGATCCCCACCACTTTCACGAATAACGGGTGCGCTTTCTCCTGTTATAGCACTTTCATTGACTGATGCAATCCCTTCAATGACTTCACCATCACTTGGGATAAAATCACCTGCTTCCACTAAAATAATATCTCCTGAGCGTAAATGTTCTGATTGGACAATTATTTTTTTTGAATGGCGGTCAGGTTTATCAAGTTTTTTAGCAGAAATTTCTCGCCGTGCTTTGCGTAAGGATTGGGCTTGGGCTTTGCCACGACCTTCCGCCATGGCTTCGGCAAAATTAGCAAAAAGAAGAGTAAACCAAAGCCATAAAACAATACTTAAAACAAATTCGGT
>Ga0207010_1097_pt1 | contig 13592 bp, 15 predicted proteins | sample Alteio_BWMinCont_82_FD_153465 | JGI IMG/M metagenome (GOLD analysis project Ga0207010, IMG submission 153465) | Enriched cells from forest soil in Barre Woods Harvard Forest LTER site, Petersham, Massachusetts, United States -... | ecosystem: Environmental > Terrestrial > Soil > Temperate forest >...
CGCGATGAAAAGAATGCATGGGCCACAGTTAATAAAGTTGCCGGTGCAAAAAAAACTGCTACAGCTACCAGAAAGCCAGCTAAGAAGAAAACAGCGGCTAAGAGTACAGCAGCTAAGAAAACAGCGACTAAAAAGCCGGCAGCTAAGAAACCAGCTGCTAGAAAGCCAGCTGTTAAAAAAGCTGCTCCAAAACGTACAGCTGCAAAAAAACCTACAGCAAAGAAGCCTGCTGCTAGAAAGCCCGCTGCTAAGAAAACAGCTGCTAGAAAGCCGGTAGCTAAGAAAACTGCTGCTAGAAAGCCAGCTGCCAAGAAAACAGCAGCTAGAAAACCAGCAGCTAAGAAAACAGTTGCTAGAAAACCGGCTGCTAAAAAAACAGCGGTTAAAAAAGCTGCTCCAAAGCGTCCAGCTGCTAAGAAAGCAGCTGGCCACGGACATAGCCAATCACATGGCCATGGTCCTAACCACAAACCTGCTGGACAAGGCGTGTTTGGTTCACTTTTCTCTTTCTAAGAGAAAAATTAGTTTTTTAGCTCAATTCAAAAGGGTCGCCAATTTGGCGGCCTTTTTCATTTAATTTCGAGTTTCGAATTACTTTTTTGAGATCGATCCCTTTTCTGTTTGTATTCTTTCAGAGCCATTATGCGGCCTTTTTCTTTTGATGGCTTTCTAGACCTTCTTTAATCAGTCCAAAACTTAACGCCCCCGTCCAAATGGCACGCATACGAGCCTCCAGTGATAATTTTTATGAATAACCTATTTAAAGGAAAAGGTCAAGCCGCTTTTACCTAATCCGAATCTCAGTTCATATACATGTAATTGACCTTTATTATTAGACATAGTACAATCTTTAAATTTATATCAAAAATCCGGATCTCGAATCATCTGGAATAGAAAATTTTATCGACAATATAATATTCTCTCCTAATGATAATAAAGAAGTGTGCAATTTCAATTTTTCGGCATCCTCAATTACTTATTTTACACTTCCAAAGTTTTCCACGATTTTAAATTAGACATTCCAATCGCCGTTTCTAGGTTGAAGAGAGTCTCAAAAGCTTGCAAAAAAAAAACCGATGTTTTACGGTCAAATCAGTCTGAGGTCTGATAAGGAAGGATTCAAAAATATGAAATGTTTGCGCAACTCAATTTACATAGTATTGCTTTGTGTGGGCATTTGTTCACCTGCTTATGCCCAATTTAAAGCTGAAGTTAAAACAATAGATGTTGGTGAAGTTAAACTAGCATATTATATTCGAGGGAAGGGGAAACCTTTATTTATGATCAATGGTTTCCTTTCTACTATGAGCTTGTGGGATCCAGCATTAATCGAAGAACTTGCAGCAAATTATCAACTTATTTTGTTTGATAATCGCGGTGTTGGATTATCAACGGATACCGAGGAAAACAATACAACTATATCACAAATGGCTGATGATGTAGCTATACTAATTAAAAATCTAGGTTATGAAAAAGTAAATATATTAGCGTGGTCAATGGGAGCACGTATTGGACAGCAGTTACTGATTAGGCATCCTGCCCTAGTGGAAAAAGCAATACTTTGTAGTGCGAATCCTGGTGGTGCGCACGCAGATAAAACAGCTCTAGATACTGAAAGCAAATTAAATAATCCAAATGCACCTGAGATGGAAAAAATTAGTTTAGTTTTTACAAATGACGAGCAAGGAAAACTAGCAGCCAAAGATTGTCTGGCTAGATTAAAAGAAGCTGTTACTGCAGGAACTATCCCAGATGATTTTACCGTAAGTAAAGAGACCTCAATTCGCCAAACTCGTGCGCGTACGACTCTTTGGAGTAGCAGCAATGAAAATTTTGATGCTCTCAAAAATATTAAGAATCCAGTTTTGTTAGCAGATGGTCGAAGTGACATAATTGATTTACCTAAAAATTCAGTAATTATCGCAAACCAAATTCCATATTCCTGGACCGCTTTTCTTGATGGAGGGCATGCTTTCTTGTTTCAAAGTCATAAACAATTTTCAGATTTAGTATATGCATTTTTGCAATAACGCATACACTTCTTTCGCTTTCATTTCACGGCCCCTTTCACAGTTTATCTAAAGGGTATTTGTTTAAAGCCATTCGGGATTAGGGTTGAAAACACAGTAGAGGATAGCCTGGCGGCGTAAGCCCCAGGAAAATATGCAGCAGCAAATCAGAGGGTTGAAAACCCGGCACAGGACCCTGTGTCGGATTTTCAACTGGCAAGCGATTGCACTTTTTGCCTTTGGTGTTTTTGAGCTGTTTCGTTTTTCTGAGGCAGTCAAACAAAAAGGCCATTGGGCACAGATAACACTGGCGGAAACTCTTCAAGCGCAGCTCCTTCAGAGACCCACTCAAGAACTTTTCTCTGCAGGGCATTTAAAGGTAAAAATTCAGTTCCGTTACAACTTTATTATAGAGGTAATAATGATCACTGAAACACAACGAAATAGCCCTGAAAAGATGTTGGAAACAGGGTAGTCTAATAAATAATCTGTAAAATGGCTTTAGAATATAGTATGAGTAATCAGCAAAAGTTCTCGTTCTTAGCGTGATTGCAAGATTCTTATTATAAACATGTTATAAAATACCACGCACCATTTTAACGCACGTTTCGGCACCCGGAAGACAAAACCCTTGAAAAGGCATGAAAACACCCCTAAAAAGGATAAAAAAACTACTCAAACCCTCATTCTACGAGGTGAATCTTGGTAGGATCCGAATTGCTGTGGTTTTTTAAGTCTAATTCCGAAAACGGACGCCATTTTCGGAATTCTATCCGAAAATGGCGTCTATTAGTGTGCTGTAAGAAGTTTTGTATTATTACCGCAATGTTTCAAACGTGTCAGATAGAATATGAATTTTTCGAGAGGTAAGAAATTATTCAGGGCAAAAAGTTTATTGCCATGATGGGGATTGAGCATGGCGCGGTGCAAAAGCTTGGCGAAGAAGATCGGCCCTTTAATTCTTTTCTCCCATTCTCTTCTGAATCCCATTGGATCATTTTGGATAGCGTAGTCAGCGGCAAGGAGGCCGCATTGGATGGCCATGCTGATCCCATTTCCGCTGGCAGGCGGAATGGTGGCGGCAGCATCGCCGATGAAATAGGTGCGTGGCCATGCGGGAGTTTTCTTAATGCCGAATTCCGGGACATTTGTCTGCATCCAATCAAATAAGATTTTTCCTTCATTGAAATATTCCTTCAGTTTAGGATGTTGTTCTTTAAAGGATTGTAGGGTTTGTTCCATATTCATTTGCGTTAGGGCAGCGACGTTGAACATGCCTCCTTCAACGGGAGAGACGCCAAGATAGGCTCCGTGGATCGAAAACATTTCCAAACAGTTGAGCTCAGGAAGTTGTTTAAAATGAGCTTTAAATCCTTTGTATTTGAATATTGGTTGTTGAAGCTGGTTAGGCATCCGTCCAGTTGCGATTAGCAAATGGGTGGCGTGAATAACGTCTCCATTAGAAAGTTCCAAAAAATGAGATCCATCAGCAAATCGGTGATCATGCACTTTCGTTTCCGTTAAAACCCTCGTTCCTTTTTGCTTCGCACGTGCTAATAGTTTTGGGTCGAGCTCCAGGTGGGATAAACTGCCGGCAGGTTCAGGGAAGGAGAAATCAAGCATTTTTTCAGGCGTCCGCAAGATCATCTTCTCAATGAGTTTGGGGTGGATGTTCCATTTGGACAGCAGATCGGTGCCGGCAGGAGAAATAAATTCGCCACACACTTTATGAGAGGGGTAGCTGCCTCCTTCAATCAAAAGGGGAGCGGCCCCCAATTCGCATAAACGGTTGGCTGCGCATAGTCCGGCAATGCCGCCGCCGATGATGACAAATTCTTCCTTCATTTTTCAATCCTGACGATCCATCTGAAGGGCCAATGCCAAGTGATGGAAAAGTTGCTGATGCCAGCTTCTTTTAAAAGATAGGTCCAATCGCTGCGGGTAAAACCTTTTCGAATAGAGAGGAGCCCATCTTGCATGACCAAACGATTGTAAAAGAATAAAGGTGATAAAAGGGCAAAGCCGAATAGGGCTATTGGATGGCGATGCAGGTCGTTGATGATAACAGCTTGCCTTGCGACCTTATTCGCCCGCTGCAAAAAGTCGACTAGTTCCCGATCGCTCAGATGATGACAAACCAAAGAGGCTGTGACCACATCAAAGCTATTATCCGGATAATTAAATTCAGGCCTATCAGACAAGCAAAATTCTAGATTTGAAGGCTGCTCGCCCCGTTTGGCGAATGCAATAGCCTGCTCTGATATTTCCAGTCCAACCACTTTTGCATCAGGGTATTTTTGTGCTAATCTTGCGGTGAAGGAACCGCCGCCGCAGCCTACATCCAAAATGGACTTTGGCCGCACCTTCAATTTATCAAAGGCCTTCATCGTCGTCTTATCGCCGCCTAAAAATCTCCCCACCCGATCCAATTGCTTCAAACAATCTTCGTATTCATCAAGTGTATAATAAGCAGGACCCAAATCCATCAATTCCGCTTTCGTCGATCTTTCCTTCATCCTTTATCCTTCAGCCTTTTAAATACAGCCCCTTCGAGCGATAATCCAGGACCAAATGCCAGACCAACCGCCCAAGGCTTTTGCTCTTCTTGCTGCATTAATCTTTCCAGCACAAACAAAAAGGTGCAGCTTGACATGTTGCCATAGTCTGACAGGACGCTCCACGAGGCTTGAGTTTGCGACTTATTTAAGCCAAGGGCTTTTTCAATGGCTTGTAGAATAGATTTGCCTCCAGGATGAATCGGCCAATCACAATTATCCATTTTTAATCCTTGAGGAAGCAGGTCGTGGACAAAAGATTGAATATGTCTGCCCAACAGGACAGGCACCTTATGCGATAGTTTCATCTGAAAGCCAGTGTCAGAGGCTTCCCATGACATTTTATCTGTGGAATTTTGCAGGCCGATCGATTTCAGATTGGCAATTTGCCAAAGCCCTTTTTCTCCGGATCCGACAACAATGGCCGCAGCCCCGTCCGAGAAGATGGCGTTGCCCAAAATGGTATCGAGGTCTTGTGATGCTTGCAGGTGTAGACTGCATAGTTCTGTGCAAACGACTAAGATGCGGTTTTGCGGATTTTCAAGGGCAAAAGCGCGCGCCACTGACAAACCTTTGAAGGCCCCGAAACAACCCATAAAATTAATGCCTAGTCTATTGACTGAAGGATTTAATTGGAGGGCTTGCATCAGTTCGAATTCGATGCCGGGAGCATACATGCCTGTACATGAGACCGAGATGACATGGGTTAATTCACTTGGATTTCCTCCCCAATTTTGCAAAGCTTTTTCTGCAGCCTGGATGGCCAGCTTGGGTGCTTCTTGCTTATATATGAGATTTCTCTTTCCCATGCCGGGAACAGTTTTGGGATAGTCTTCCCCCCAGAAATGCCATTTCTGCCGGTCATTCTTAAAATCGCTCTGGATAGAATGTCTTTTTGTTATTCCGGTGTTTTGGTACAGCTGCCGCAAGGCGCGGCTCTTCGCTTCATCAAGATTAAACATCGAAATAAACTTCTCTGCCACCTCATCCTGGTTGTAAATGTAGGGAGGAGAGGCTGTCCCTAATCCTAATATTGCTGCTGTCATCAATACCTTTAATTTCTTCTCCAACCATATTGGTTTTTCTTTTTTTCGTCGATCAAGTATTCTATATTTATGATTCGATATTTTTTTATTATATTCATTTTTAACATCTCTTTGTTGCCGGCTGATCCGCAGCAGCTAAGAGTTGAGATTATTTCGACGCTGCCGCATGATCCCAAGGCTTATACGCAAGGACTGGTCATTGTCGGCGATGACTTGTATGAAAGCACGGGGCAATATGGGGAATCGTCCATCAGGAAAATCGATCCGAACACAGGCAAAATCCTCGAAAAATATGATCTGCCTCCCCAATTTTTTGGCGAGGGGATCGCCTATGTCAATGGCAAACTTATCCAACTCACCTGGCGGGAATACGTTGTCTTCGTCTATGACTTAAATCCGATCCGCCTGGTAAAAAAGATTCCCTTTGAAGGGGAGGGGTGGGGGCTCTCTGCCGATGGTACCGCGCTCCTCATGACAAATGGAACTAGTTTTATTCTCAAACGGAACCCAGCCTCCTTGGCTATCGAGAAGAAAACCAATGTAAAAAACCTGACGCGGCTCAACGATTTAGCCGTCGTCAAAAATGAGCTCTATGCCAATGTGTGGATGTCGGATAATATCTATAAGATCAATAAAAATAGCGGTCAGGTGACGGCCATCATCGATGCCTCCCGATTGCTCACTTCCGAGGAGAGAAAAAACCTTTCCATAGACAGCGTCCTGAATGGCATTGCCTATCGTTCAAAAACCGATACCTTCTTTATTACCGGAAAATATTGGCCCCATCTCTATGAAGTGAGATTCGTGGGCAGCCATGAGTGAACATCAAGAACTAAAGGACTACCTCGATCTTAATTTCAGTCAAGAAGACGAACCGCTCAAGTGGATCAGAGAGCATTCTGCCGAACATGGTCTTCCCAACATCAACATATCCCCCTATATGGGAAGGTTTCTCTACTTGATGGCCAAAATACATCAACCTAAAAAAATCCTGGAGATAGGGACACTTGGCGGCTACAGTACGGTCTGGCTGGCAAAAGCAGTGCCCGAGGCCAAAATGATCTCCCTTGAGATTAATCCGCATTATGTCAAACTAGCTCGGAAGCATTTAGAAAAATATTCCCTGTCCCATCGGGTAGAAATCAGAGAAGGGCATGGCGTCGACCTGCTGTCACAGATCGCCCAGAAGCAAGAAGGACCATTTGATTTATTCTTTTTAGATGCCGACAAAGAAAATAACATCCTGTATCTCGACTGGGCCATCCACCTCTCCCGTCCCGGCAGCCTCATCCTGATCGACAATGTCATTCCCAAAGGGCCCAAGGGGGGTATCCCTGGAAACAAAGAAGCGGTCTCCATCTATGCCTTCAATGACTACCTAACCAAACAGCCTGCTATCGAAGTCGCCGCCATCACCACCCTCAACCGTCACGGCCTCGATGGCATGGCAATAGCGTTGAGAAAAGACACATAGCGCTTTGCAGTGCGGTGGCAAGCCACACACATTCCAAAGCACTATGCCTGTCTTAATACCGGAATGAATTAAGATTCAAATGAGAATGGGTTTTTTTTATTCTCTTTTTTATCTTCTTCTTTCTCAATATCGGTTTCACTGAAGATCTTCCTACGAAGATCTGATCCATTTGATGGCTTTCGTTCTTCAGATTCAATCTGGAACGAATAGGGCGAAGATTTACTGCACGATCCGACGCATTCATCCTCTTGGAAACTTCTACTTTTTTCTTCATTCGAAACAGATGGTTCAGGTCTGAAAATACGCTTATCTTCCATTGGCTGGAATAAGCGGGCAGGTGGGGCCGCTTTTTTTGCTGCAGGTTTTTTAGCAGCAATTGGCTTTTTAGCGGCAGCAACTTTCTTGGGAGCCGCTTTTTTTGCCGGGCTTTTTCTTGCAGGGGCTTTTTTAGCAGCAGGCTTTTTAGTGGCTACAACTTTCTTGGGAGCCGCTTTTTTTGCCGAACTCTTTCTTGCAGGGGCTTTTTTAGCCGCAGTTTTTTTTGCAATTGTTTTCTTAGCTTCAGGTTTCTTCGCCACTATTTTTTTTGCAGTGGGTTTTTTCTTGGGTGCATTCTTCTTTACAGCAGGCTTTTTAGCGACAGGTTTTTTTGTTGCTGCCTTTTTGATAGCAGGTTTTTTTGCTATTACTTTTTTAGCTGTGGGCTTCTTTTTAGCCGTTGGCTTTTTCTTTTTTTCTTCTTCTTTTGGCATCTTCAGCTCCTATTTTAATGTGAAGTCATATTATATTGTGAGGCGTTGAAGTTTTGTGTTTACGCCGCGTGAAAGTTCTCGCGGCGTAAAACGCAAAATTTCAACGTCCTGTAGTATATAAGGTATATATCGGCTTGGGATTATTCTCAAGAGGGTTTTTTAGTTTCTAATAGATCCTCGGCCTCCTCATCCGACAAAATTCTATTAAATGTGGATTTTTCCCACTGTATATCAGCGATCTCTGGCCGGTAGCTATTGACCCGAGTGTCGCTGTATGTATAGCGCAAACCAATAAAGGGAATGCCAAGGCATTCTACGGCGTCGCCGACATCTTTAAGATGGGTTGCCTTGTCATTGATAAATACCACTTTATCTGGTTTTAAATCTATTAAACTTAGTATCTTAAGTAAGACACTGCCTTTCCTGGAGCCCGATGTGAATAAGGTCCCATGACGGTATAACACCCCCTGCCCATTCAAGCGTCTGTACCGGGATCAACAGCGTATCGTCAATATCGACCAATACCAGCGTATTAGGAGTGATGTATTGCGTCAAATCCGCAAAATGGTCAGTCTCAATAATGGTTCCGCATAATAATGACAAAGAAAAAGAGAAGAAGAACAAGAAGAGTTTTTGCATAAATCCACCCCAGTTTTTAGGAAGGCTCACAATAGCGAAATATCCAACAAGTTGTTAGACATTTTACCACCATATTTATTCACTACTTACTCTATAAAATTTCCTATTAATCCACAAGGAAACTTGAACAAGCTGAGATTCGGAGTAGGAACGAGATGTCAGAGATACCGTTTGGGTGTAAGAAAGAGGCTCGAGTAATGGAAGGGGTAGGGTGGTTTAGACTGGTTTACCGCAGAGCCGCAGAGAACGCTGAGACTACCCAGAGAATTTTGATCACTAAATAAATGAAGAGAGCTCAGAGGCTTCTGAAAAGTTATTAACCATACTACAGATACCATCCTTGAGCAGCTCGACATTAAAGTTAGAATCTCAGGAACAAGGCTTATCAGGACAGGCACTTCAACTAAGGGGCCGATGACAGCTGCAAAAGCTTGCCCTGAGTTAATTCCAAAAATAGCAATAGCGACTGCTATAGCCAACTCGAAATTATTAGACTGCTCCAATACGTTCATACTTGACTTTTGCGAGAGGTGGATACATCATAAGGATAAGACCAATCGCTATTGGAATATTCGTTGTACCAAACTGGAATTTATTAATAACAGTTTGAATGTTAGGATATAGATATCCGTTATCTTCGCGCGGGGCTGACATCTTGTGCCGCTTCCGCGGCTATTCCAGTCATTCTTATATTCAGAATTAATCTGACCCTCAATTGAAATTTTATTGAGTTTTAAAGGGTACGAATGTAATTTTTACGCCTTACGTGGAGATGTTATGAGGTATTTTTTATTTTGTTTGGTTTTTTTGCGCCTCTATTCTTTGGAAGTGTCTGATTTGACGCTGGAAGAGAAAATCGGTCAACTGTTGATTGTTAAATTTTATGGAAATGAAAGGAATCAGGAAAGCGACAGGCTAATTCAACAGGCACATGTGGGAGGCTTTATCTATTACACTTGGGCCAATGAGCTGACAAGTGCCGCGCAAGTGAAAAAGCTAAGCGGTGGGTTGCAGGCCTCATCTAAAATCCCTTTATTCCTTTCCGTTGATCAGGAAGGGGGGAGGGTCAACCGTCTCAATCAAGGTTTTACCGCTTTCCCCGATAATGCAACCATTGCAGAAACGAAAAATCAGGCCTTGGCTGAAGAGGTGGCTTTTGACATAGGCCAAGAGCTCAGAGCTGTAGGGATCAATATGAACTTTTCCCCTGTGGTTGATGTCAATATTAATCCGGACAATCCCGTGATTGGTCGTCGTTCGTTTAGTCCCGATCCAAAAATTGTGGCTGCTTTTGGCGCGAAGGCCCTGGAAGGGTATCGTAAAGCCAACGTCATCGCGGTGTTAAAACATTTTCCGGGCCATGGCGATGTGACGGTCGACTCCCACCATGGTATACCCATCGTCGCCAAAAAGATTGAAGATTTGCGCTCGGTGGAATGGTATCCTTACTTTCAACTTGTCAAGGATGCACCGGCCATTATGACGGCCCACATCATAGAAAAGGCTATTGATCCCAGTCAGATTGCTACTTTTTCTCCGGCAGTAATCAACAAGTTATTGAGGGATGAAATAGGTTTTAAAGGTGTGATCATCACCGACTCGCTGGCGATGGAAGCGGTTTATCTTTCTTCTTCGTCTCTTCAGGAAGCTGCCTTGAAAGCGTTGCAGGCTGGGCATGATGTGCTTTGCTTAGGGGGAAAACTACTGGTAGGCCAACATGAAGGATATGAAGTGACGGCCGACGATATGATCGCTATGCATCGATATCTGGTTAATGCGGTCAGGCAAGGGAAAATATCGGAGGCAAGGATCAATCAATCGGTCCAGAGAGTGTTGAATTTAAAAAATAATTATCTGCTCTTTTCCAAAACTCCAGAGGTTAAGTTCAACTTAGCGGAGCATCAGGCGCTGGCAGACAAGATTCTTAAGTTGACGTCTAAAAATAATTCGGGATAAAATAGTGTAAAACATAACCCAGGTTTTATATGTCCACTTCAATTATTTACAATTTAGAGAGACCCTTTGCAAAATATGGAGAAACTCTTTTGCAAGTCGTCGGAGCTTCCTTACTGATTTCCCTCTGTAGTCAAATTAAGATTGTGCTGCCGTTTACTCCGGTCCCTTTATCATTGCAAACATTTGCTATCTTACTAATCGGCGCTAAGCTCGGAAGTAAGAAAGGGGCTGCTGCAGTCCTGTTGTACTTTGCACAAGTGCTTATTGGTCTACCCGTCCTTGCCGGTGGTGAGATCAATCCCATGGGATTCCTGGGTCCTCGTGGAGGCTATCTGCTTGGTTTTCTGCCGGAGGCCTATATTATCGGCTGGTTTGCCGAGAGGATGAACAGCTACCAACCACAAAAACTATTCTTGACCGGTCTTTTGGCATCTGCTATACAGCTAGGCTTGGGCGCCATTTACTTGTCTAATTTTGTCGGCTGGGGATCGGTTTTTCTCATGGGTGTCCTGCCGTTCATCTTCGGCGAAATCTTGAAAGTGATCGCGGTTGTCAGACTATCAAAATAACGGTTTATTATCCTGACTAAAGGAAGAAATGGGATAATCGAAGAGTTGTTTCTGGAGGCTTTTTTATAGATGAATATAACACTATTTATCAGTTTAATCTTTTTTTTTCAGATCATTTGCTTGATTGTAGGAAAAAGGTCTTCCAGAAGCCTCAATAACTCTGAAGACTATTTCCTGGCTAGCAAGAAGGTGATGTTTTTTCCATTAATGATGACCTTTATAGCAACGCAGCTGGGCGGAGGACTTATCCTTGGGGCAGCCGATGAGGCTTACCATTATGGATGGTTTGTTTTGTTATATCCTCTTGGAAACTGCCTTGGATTCGCTCTCTTGGCCCTCGGGATTGGCAAACGGCTTGCCCGATTTCAGGTTTCTACTGTCGCCCAATTATTTGAAGTAGTGTATGGTTCTGTAAAACTGAAGCAGGTCGCTTCCATCCTCTCGATCCTTTCCCTTTTTATGATTTTGGCTGCACAAGTCATTGCCTCCAAAAAATTTTTGATCAGCATAGGGGCTGACGAAATGATCCTCTTTCTGGCTTTTTGGGCCATTGTCATCTTTTATACAGCTATGGGAGGGCTAAAAGCTATCGTTTCTATCGGCATCATTCAAACCTTGTGCCTTATCGTTATTTTTGTCGCCGGATTTGTCTACGCACTCTACACTGTCCCCTTGACCGCACATCAGATTCTGCATGACGGATTCAACACCAATTTCTTTGAGTTAAATATACAAAAATTGAGCGGATGGCTTCTGATGCCCCTTCTGTTTATGGTCATCGAACAGGACATGGCCCAGCGCTGCTTTGCTGCCCAATCCCCCAATTTAGTCACCCGCGCTGCCGGCTGCGCAGGTATCGTCGTCTTTGCCATCTGCGTGATACCAATCTACTTTGCTGTGGTGGCGAGTCAGTTAGATTTGGAAATTGCTATTGCTTCCGATTCAAGCATCTTTATGGACGCAGTACAAGCATTATCGAATCCAATCTTTACCGCGTTCATGGGATGTGTTGTCATGATGGCCGTCATTTCCTCATCTATTTCCTATCTCAACGCTTTAAGTTCAAATTTATCCCAGGATTTTGATTTAAAGCTTTTTGGGAAGGGGATTAACAACACGCGCTGGCTGACGGCATTGATCGGTGCTACCGCAGTAGGAGGTTCTTTCTTTTTTGGAGGTATCATTGATTTGCTGATTTTGAGCTTCGAAATTCCCGTTTATTGCCTATTTGTTTCGGTTGTCTTTGCTCTGTTTCAACCTAAAGGGAATTCCCGTTCGGCGCTGTTTGCCATGATCGGGGGAGCTATCGGATTTATCCTTACAAGGATATGGCTGCCCCCATTTCCCAAGGAAATTTTATGTCTGGCCATGTCCTTTACCGGCTTTGCCATTGGCATAAATTTATGGATTCCTCTAAGATCCAAATTAAATTTAAACAAACCTACAAAGGAAGCTATATGAAAAAAATTTTATCAATTATTTGCTTTTTAACTCTTAGCTCGCTCCAAGCTGATGCCATCGGAGATCAGAAGGCCCTCGAGCAGCAACTGGAAGATAAAAGGGTTCAAAAGCAGCTTGAAGAAAATGCCCGCGAGCAGCAGCGGGTCAATGACAATATCTATCATCGTCAGCAACTCGATAGTCAAGCCCAGCAACGCCGTGAAGATCAGCGTCGCCAAGACAACCGACGCAATCAATAAACCTAGAAACGGCAGTTGGAGCCGGCTCAGATAAAATAATACGGAACTCGAAATTCGGAAATGGACCCAATTTTTTCCGAATTCCGAATTCCGAATTTCCTTAATTGTTATCTGTGCCAGTGTCCGCCATGGCCGCCACCATGCCGGTAACCACCGCCTCCACGCCATCCATCATGCCAGCCACCACCATATCCACCGCCTCGCCAGTAGCCATGCCAATGGTCATTCCATCCTGGATGGTCGTAATAATATCTTCTGCCGCCATTCCAGTAATAGCCGCTTTCATCGACCCAATAGCCGTCAGCATAAAGATAGCGGACGTTGTTTCCTGGAAAGTAAACGCTCGAGTAGGTAGTGTCACCGATGTCGATTCCACCTACTTCAGAATTATAACAGCATGTTCTTTCAACGGAATTGCCATTGGCATCGATAAAGACAGCCTGTACGGGCTGTCGTGGTGCAAAGGTAATACTTGGTCCGAAGTAGACATAAGCGGCATTTGCACCACCACATAGTAGAAAGGAGGCAAGGGCTCCCATTAAAATCCATTTTCTGTTCATTTTAAATCTCCTCATTTTTTTTCACGAAGAATTAATCTGACATAGAAATAGAGGGAAAGTCAATAATAAAATTTGGAGGGGGTGGGATTCGAACCCACGGTACAGGGTTAGTGTACACACGCTTTCCAAGCGTGCTCCTTAAGCCACTCGGACACCCCTCCAGGAAGACAAAAAATTAGGCTTTGAACTGTAAAGTTCAAAGCCTTAGTTTGGAAAGAGAGGGATTCGAACCCTCGATACCCTTACGAGTATGCATCCTTAGCAGGGATGTGCTTTCGGCCACTCAGCCATCTTTCCAAATGATGAACGACTATCGTAATAGTCCTTCTACT
>Ga0207010_1098_pt1 | contig 13518 bp, 10 predicted proteins | sample Alteio_BWMinCont_82_FD_153465 | JGI IMG/M metagenome (GOLD analysis project Ga0207010, IMG submission 153465) | Enriched cells from forest soil in Barre Woods Harvard Forest LTER site, Petersham, Massachusetts, United States -... | ecosystem: Environmental > Terrestrial > Soil > Temperate forest >...
CTGGCATCTCGTACCTACTCCGAATCCCAGGTTGTCATATTTCCTTTTTACTTTTAAAAAAAATGTGATATAATGAAATTGTACAATGGGGGGGGGTTAAGATTTTATAACCCCCGATTTTCTATCAATTTAACAGAGGGATATTTATGAGTGAACCAAATATCCAAGATAACTCAATTTATTCGGGTCCCGCCTACATCTCCATCGAGCCAACTACTGGACATCCAAAAGAAACAAGTAAGGGAGCTTCGAGTCAATCGACGCTTCAAAAAAGCGAGGAAAGGCTTGCTGAAGAAATGATCGCAGCAATGAATACTCCAATGCTGGTACCTCCGGCTGATTTTTCTCTTAAATTCAGTGCCGGGACATTGATTGCCATGATTGGCGACAATGTCATTGGCGAAGTCAAGGTTGATATCTGGAAAAAATATCAGGAGAACCTGGATGAAATCAAAGCTCAAATACAAAAGACGATCAGTTCGCCAACATATCAGGCTTTAGAAAGAGCTAGAATCCATGGGGGTGATGGTGCCAATGTTTCAGGAGTACAAATAGCATCCGCAGCTAATGCTGCTCAAGCCAATCCAGTTGCTAGCGGCCTTATTAATCACATCGAAAGTCTCCATCATAACATGTCAAGTGTCACTCCCGCAGAAACTGATGTCGCTCAAATGACTATTCCCATGACAACAATGTTGTTAATTGCCGGAGTTCCGGCTATCGCAACGATGGAGATTTCTGCGATGAGCAGCAATCCAATCCAGGGATCTTTAGATATCATAGGTAAACTGCAGCAAAGTCTGCCTGGACTTGGACTGCAGGATGTTGTTCCCTTGATCAACTTGATGGTCATGGCTCCTATCTATTTTAATGCTCTTATTGAGGCCACCAGCCACTTACCAAATAAAGAGCGGGAAAATAATGTAGCAGCTGCTAAAAACTTTGCTCAGACCATTATCAAAATGGTCAGTAATCCGGACTACATCATGGTCAATTTCGTTAATAAAATGGAAGGTGCAGACAGGATGAGTCCTGAACGCAAACAAACGATCTCAACGACTATCAGGCTGATTTTGGCAACTGTATCGCTGAGTTTGCTCTATTCCGTCCAGACCGGAAAAGTGCAAGGAAAAGACTTCTGGGGCATCAATCCGCAAGAATTGCGTGACATGTTGAACGGAACGTTGACAGCGCCTGATCCAGGTCAGCAAACATCAGACCAAGGGACACTTTCTGCGACTTTAATCAATATCATCCAAGTGCAACTCGCCTCCTTGCCAGTGCCGCAACGATTAAGTACTGTCAATGCTATCTTAGCATTCGTCTCTACAAGCCAGTCAGTCAAAACGATGCTTGATCCTCACAAAGTGGTCAACAATGTCTTCGCTGCCATGGATTTCGACGAGGGACAAAAAATCGCTGAAGAGAAAAAGGGATAGGATACTGGAGACGGGAGACAGGAGGGGAAAAGTGTGCTTGGAAACCAGTCTCGCATTTATTAAACACAAAGGCACGAAGACACAAAGAAAGAGCGGACAGGATGGAAAGGATGGTTAGGATAGGCAGGATAGAGAGCGGATAGGATGGAAAGGATGGAAAGGATGGAAAGGATGGTTAGGATAGGCAGGATAGGCAGGATAGAGAGCGGATAGGATGGAAAGGATGGTTAGGATAGGCAGGATAGAGAGCGGATAGGATGGAAAGGATGGTTAGGATAGGCAGGATAGAGAGCGGATAGGATGGAAAGGATGGTTAGGATAGGCAGGATAGAGAGCGGATAGGATGGAAAGGATGGTTAGGATAGGCAGGATAGAGAGCGGATAGGATGGAAAGGATGGTTAGGATAGGCAGGATAGAGAGCGGATAGGATGGAAAGGATGGTTAGGATAGGCAGGATATATAGGATATGATAATTATAATTTAACTTACACAGTTTAATTTACAGACCCGACCTTCTTTTTTATTTATCTTAATATACTTACGTTTTAATTTACACTCTCCCAAATTCCCTAAATCTCTTATCCTTTTTATCCTAAATATCCTTTCCATCCTGTCTGCTCTATCCTGCCCATCCTAAACATCCTTTCCATCCTGTCTGCTCTCTATCCTGCCCATCCTAAACATCTTAACCATCCTGTCTGCTCTTTCTTTGTGCCTTCGTGTCTTTGTGTCTTTGTGTTGAATAAATGCGAGACTGTTGTCCCGACGCCACCTTTCTTCCATCTCCCATCTCCCGTCTCCCGTCTCCCGTCTCCCGTCTCCCGTCTCCCGTCTCCTAATTAAGCAACTCTGTGAGCAGCTTGCACATGGCCAGATGGTCCCGGCAGGACATGAGTTCGCGGGCGGAATGCATCGATAGCTGTCCGCAGCCTATGTCGACTGTGGGGATAGAGGTATTTGAGGCATGGATTGGACCGATGGTGGTGCCACAAGGGATGTCATTCCGGCTGACAAAATATTGCAGAGGTATCTGCAGTTTTTCGGCCGCCAGACAGACGGGTGTCGCTGAGACGGTGTCCGATGCATAGCGCATCTGGGCGTTGCTTTTGAGGATAACTCCATTGCCTAGGAAAGGCTGGTGCTGAGCGTCGTGTTTCTCGGCAAAGTTGGGATGGACGGCATGGGAGAGGTCTACTGAAACGCAGTGCGATTGGCTGATTAGCCGTAGATAATCCTCTCTCGATTTGTTAACTGCCAGAGAAATTCTTTCCAGGATGTGGCTAAAGAAGGGGGATCCGGCTCCCTGAATGGACTGAGATCCGACTTCTTCATTGTCCCAAAAAAATGATCATTTTCAATTTGTCTTCATGCGGCCTATCACTATGCAAAAGGGCAGTCATGGCTGCATGGACGCTAGCCAGGCTGTCAATGCGATAGGAGGCGAGCAGTTGATGCTGGTATCCGACGAGCGCGGCAGGGGCGAGGGGATAGAGGTGTAAATCAAAGCTGATTATTTGTTTAAAGTCGATTTCATCACTGATAAGCATTTCCAGGTATGATTGAGTTGAAATATAATCACTTGTCATTCCGGCCAAAGCATTTAAATGATCCTGTTTATTTAGTAATAAACCTTTTTCATTGACTTCCCGGTCGAGATGAATGGCCAGCTGCGGGATAACCAATGGATATTTGTCTAGTCTCACCAGCCCTTCTTTGAGATGTCCATGCTTATCGAGATAGCTGATCCGTCCGGCAATGCCTAAGTCACGGTTCAACCAGGAGGTGATGAGGGGAGATCCATAAACCTCTACTCCAAGGAGAATAGACTGATGGCGGCGTATTTCGGGATTAGGCTTTAACTTGAATCCGGGACTATCAGTATGGGATCCGATGATGGAGGCTCTTTCGAGCTTTGACTTAGGCATGATAAAAGCGCAGATTGAGCCTTGGCACCTGACAAAATAAGGAGTGCCGGACTCAAGATTCCATCTGTCTGCTTCTTTAAGTTCAATAAATGAATGGTCTTTTAATTTTTTTGAGATGTTTTTGACTGCATGCCATGATGTTGGGCTGCTGTCTAGGAAAGTAAGGAGGTCTTGGATCAGATGCGGAGTTTTCATGATATTAACCTTCTTAGAGAGTACTAGGGTAGAAACATCAATGAGCACAAATAAAAAAAATCGCGTAGGAAGGCCTCAAGGGCCCTCCTAGGCGATGTATAAGACGCCTGACTTAAGTCAGATTAGAATCCACGTCCAACTAACAAGTTGACAGCGTAAGATCTCCACTTGTAGTTACCACGTCCGCTTCCGCTGAAGCTAGACTCTGAACTAGAGTAGTCATCGCTGCTACCAAAGAAGCTTCCGCTTCCGCCATGATTCTTATGAGCGCGGAAATCAGAGAACTTCACGGCTAAAGAAGCTGTCCAGCAGTTGCAGAAATCGTACTCTGCACCAACGTTGAACACTATTCCATGACCATGGTGAGTAGCACGGTATTGACCGAAGTCATTGTTGCCACCAATTCCATGGATTGCTTCATGTCTTTTGCCTTTGAAGTGTACCCAGTGGAACTCCAATTCTGCAAATACATTCCAGCATTCATTGCATGGACGGTATTCAAAATCCACTCCAACGAATGGACCGTACCATTTGTTGATGAATTTTTGTTCGCAGCATCCAGATCCCTCAAAAGCGAGGAAGCCATCACCACCGTATCCATACTCATCGCCAGAAACGAAATCGAGGTCGCCACGGCAGACTTCGAGGTTTTGCTCATCAAAAGCATAACCAACTGTTGGAGCAAGTGACATTGTGCAATCGCAGAAATAGAATGGGTATCCGACTGCTACATTAGCATCGAATACATATTTATCGTCGATTACATCTTCAAAATCTGTAGTCTTTTGGAAACTTCCACCAAAATAAGATCCATAGCCATCGTTGAAGCTATTAGATCCGAATTGGGCAACTTTCTCATTATAATCACCATCGAGGACCCATCCCCAGGTACCTTCAGCACGACCGTAGAAGTTGCAGCCGAGGTTTCCTTTTCCTTTCAAACCAATTTGGAAGATGTCCAAATCGTGAAAGTGTTGGCGAATCTCTAGGTCGTCGCCATAAACATGTTTGAGGTCTACAGTATCTTGTCTGTAGCCTAATTCTAATCCGATGCTACCATGAGCGAATGTATAGGAACTAGCTCCTACCATTAACGCCATTAAAAAGGTCATCCATTTACGCATATGTTTTCCTTAACGTTAAAGTTTCAAAAATTCAAGTTTGCTTTGCATTTTTAGAACAACAGTTGCTGTCCAAGTCTAAAGTCACTATTTATTTTGACCTGTCCATCTTTGTTGCCATTCCCAGTTTTAGGGAGCTAACAACGCAAAGTACTTCCACTGGACCAAAAAACAAAACTTTGCTCAATTCGATGTCACTATCTACCATTTTTTAATTATCAGTCAAAGGTTTTTTATCGAGTTATTTTTATATTCTTTATTGTCTTGATTTTAAGTTATTTATAACCACATTTTCACAGCATCTTACCGTGAGGTGTTTTGCAGGTTTCATTTTTTTTATTCTATATCCTGAAAAAAATGGTCAATTTTTAGTAAGAAAAAAGATAATAAAAACTAATAAAGGGAGATATAGCCCCAAATCATATTGTGAAATGGATTTAATGTGATTTTACTCTGAGAGTTCAGGCTTCCTGTATGAGCCGCCATCAAGCTCCACAACAAAGATCCAGGATTCTAGAAAATGATCCTTGGCAAGAAAGGGGTGATCATTGATTTACGCGAGTTGAGGGCGCCGGCTTTAAAGCGGAGGATAGCGACGGGCAGTCCATTTTTATCGGAAATGGTCTGCGGCACCTGAGGGAAGTTGGTGTGGAAGAGCCTTGCGTATTCATTGGCATTGGAGCCGGTCAATTCCAGCGTCATGGTATCGACGAACCCCCTGACGGCAAAATGGAATCCCGAAAGGAAGCTATTCAAATGGTCTCTGGCTTGTTGCGTCGGGGAAATCCATATCCACAATTCATCTTTATGGGAGTAATCGCCGATTTGATTATTGTGAACTTCTTCGGCGCTGGCGATGGTGCTGATCATTTGGATGTACAAATCGATTTCAGGATGTTCCTTGTGTAACTCAATAGATTTTTCGAACCAGATTTTCCTGATGGCTCCGGTATTTTGCAATAAGAAGGGGAAGTTGGAAGCAAAGAGCTTGGTCTGGCCAATCCGTGTGCAGCCGTTTTGTTCTTTGGTGTCTACGAAAACGTTAGAGTTTTTTCCACTGACGCATAGGTGAAGGTTGTTTTCTGCTTCTTTTTCTTTCGAGGTGTAGATTTTCTTGTACAATGAGTAGAGATCTTCTTGCTGCAAGATTTTTTGAGCGGCTTTTTTGGCGAAATTCTTGTCGTGAGGAATATCATCAAAATTGATGATCTCGACTTCTTTGCCAACTGAAAATGATTTCAGACGGTTAAGAAGTGAAGCAACGCATATGACATCGCGGTAGCTCACTTTAGTGAGGAGGTCGGTGTCATCCAGAATGGCATGTAGGAAGGTGAGGTATTCATTATATTCACGTTTTGGATTTATAAAATAGTTGCGGGATGAATGTGCAGCCATGCTCCGTTTCAGGAGCATCTGGAGGATCCGCTTTTTTCCAGGAGTGTCTAGCAAGCCAGATACTTCTTTGATTTGTTTATCAATCTGTTCAGGAGCTATTCCTCCCAGGCTATATTTGTCATTGATCAGGAAAGCTTGTTCGGCCAGGAGGATATTGCACGATTGGGCATCGCCGATGATGGCAGCCGGTACCGAGATTGTCTTTAAGGCCGATTTGTGGTGGTCGACGACGCTGATCACTTCCAGGTAAGAGGCCATTTTGACTTCTTCATAATTGCAGAAATCTCTGAAAGAAACGCTTCCTAGCGCACTGGTGCGTAAGGTTTCGTCCCAGACGACTCCCACAGGGAAGAAAGCGCCCGATTGTTCATGGATGACTACGGTGAGGAATTCGTTGTTCTGCATCTTCTGCCTGATCTCTTCCACATCGCTTCTCAAAGTGATGTAGAGGTGGGGCATTCCTAATACTTCATGCTTGATCCCGATGACAACATCGAGCCGCTCAACGTAGTTGCGGACGCTCTGTATCGATTTGTCGAGGTGCTTAATAATCTTATCGAAGGATTCGAAGATGAGCGGGCGATCTTCTTTCAGTTTTCCTTTTTTATCGAATATGTTACTTGTAGGTAAGCTTTCAACTAGCTTTTGGAATTCTTTCATTTGCGGAACCTGGAGTCCGGCGAGGGCCTTATTGAGATCAGCAAAGGTTCCGTAGAGTCCCTCCTGCACATTCAAGATCTTTTTAAAAAATGCATCTAGATCGGCCTTCTGTTTATCGTTGAATTCCAAAGCAGGTTCGCAATCTTTGATTTTCACGTCAAAAACATCTTTATTGAACGATGGAAAGTGAGAGATCGATAGGTCTTTCTTCGCAAAGAGGGAAATGAGCTTAGTATGAAAGTTGTTCTCAAACCAGCGGAGGCATGATTTAAAAAGGATAGTGATTTGGCGGACTACTTCGACATCAGAATCTCGCCAATCGCCATGGTAGTTGCCCTGGTCGTCGGACAGAATGATGGCCGTGTGGGCGCTATGGTCGATATCGCCGGTTAGGATGTTACCTAACACCTTTTTAACATTTTTTTGGGAGACCAGATCCATCGCTGTCAAAGTTAAAGTAGGGGAAGTCCTGGCAGCGATTTGGAAAACTGAGGGACCTATCACCTCACTGAAAATGGATGTGACAGGGGAGTCAGGAGGCCCACCTGGAAGGGACCATAGATGGATTCCACTGCTCACGCGTGCTGAAAAGGCATCGACCCATCCCCAAAAAGAGGCGATCATGGTGTCAAGATCGGGAGAGAGGTGGGCTGCAACAAAATGGGTGCCTGCGTAGATGCGGTTCATCCCGATGGGAAAATAGGCTTGGTATTCGCTGCGAGGAATATTTTTACCTGTGATCTTGCCTCTGATCAGGTAGTTTACATCATCAGAAAGTTCAGAAAAGTCATTGAGCCAAAATTCAAAGGTAGCCAGCGTCAGAGGATCGATTAAAAACTTTTCTTTGTTGACTTTGCTGAGATAGTCGAGTACGGCGCCTAATAAAAAAGGTTGGTCATCGGTGCCTTGAATCAGCTTGCAGAGCGTTTCATTGATCCTTCTAAATCTTTTTCTTAAGGAAAGATCTAAAAATGATTTTTCTTTGAATGAGCGGATGACCTCATCAATATTATCAAAACCTTGCTGTGGCGGGATGAAGTCGCTCAACGGGGCAGGGGGTGTAGATGATTTTTTACTCATTATGGTGCTTACTCCAAAATATATAATAAAACTCAATGTTAGCTGTATGACGCTATAAATTCAACATCATTGCTCATCCTGTCCCAAGGTATATCCCGGAACGCCATCGAAATTGAACAGGTACTCGATCTGGGTGATGTCCAGGTTCTTTTTGTGGAGGGCTTGCAGAAGATCAATCACCTGCGGCTGAGACGGTGACGCAAAACGGCAGCGGTAGGAGTCGACACAAAAGGTCTCCGGCATCTTGTTAGGCCAGACTTTGACGCCCCGGTTTGCGATCATTTTGAGGGGAAGGCTATCCAGCTGCCTGGCAAGGGCTTCGACGTCATCTTTCCACTGGATGAAGATGTCAACGCCAACAAGTTCTTTTTTGACTGCCTGACGGCGCCCCTCTTTTTCCAGCTTCAGGTTCGGTTTGGTATTTGCATAGGCGACGGGATGGAGTGTCTGTGGTTTTTGTCCGAGATTCTTGATGACTGCCTGCGCAAATTCTTTAGTACCGACTTTTACCTTGCTCGTCTTTTCTTTGAAAATATCGTAGGTGTGTATTCCTTCCTCCAGGGTTCTGAGCCAGGCGTTGTGGATCAGCGCAGCTATATCCTGCTGTCCAATGTGGACTAGCATCTGCACGGCTGCCAAAAGTAGTCCTGAAGGATTAGCCAAATTCTGTCCAGCGCGCCTGGGCGCCGATCCATGGATCGCTTCGAACATAGCTCCTGAAGTGCCGATATTGGCTGAGCCGGCCAGTCCGACCGATCCTGCAATTTGTGCCGCCACATCTGACAGAATATCTCCATAGAGGTTTGGCATGACGATCACATCAAACGCATTTGGGTTGTCGGCCAGCTTCGCTGCGCCGATGTCGACGATCCAATGCTCTTTTTCGAGCTGTGGATATTCGGCCCCGATTTCTTCAAACACTTTGTGAAAGAGTCCGTCAGTCAGTTTTAAGATGTTATCTTTGGTAAAGCAGGTGACCTTTTTGCGATCATATGCCAGGGCATATTCAAAGGCATAGCGGATGATTTTTTCGCAGCCAGGACGGGTGATGATCTTCAGCGCTTGAAAAACATCGGGCGTCTGCCGGTATTCGATGCCAGTGTAAAGATCCTCCTCGTTTTCACGGACGATCACTACATTCATGCCTGGATGCCTGGTCTCAACAAATGGGTCATAGGCAACGCAAGGACGGACATTAGCATAGAGGCCAAGTGTTGTTCTGACGGTGACGTTGAGGCTTTTGAATCCGCCTCCTTGTGGAGTGGTGATAGGTGCCTTCAGAAATGCTTTCGAATGACGGATCGCGTCCCAAGTTTCGGGATCGATGCCTGCCGACTGGCCGCGCATGTAGACTTTTTCGCCAATTTCCACCTTCTGGATTTCAAGCTGCGCACCGGCAGCTTTCATAATTTCCAGCGTGGCGCCCATGATTTCAGGCCCGATTCCATCTCCTTCGGCCACTGTAATTAATGTTTTTTTTGCAGACATTGCCTCTCCTCCTATTACTTTTTAATCCCAAAGGTAATAGATTTTGGAGGTTTTGTCATTATTATTTTTAAGATATGAGTGATCAGCTGCTGTAAAGCAGTGCGAAAAGAGCTTTTAATTGTCAAAATTTCCTCTTGAGGAAAAAGCCATTAAATGAAATCATGATTAATATGCTTAAAGAACTGCTAGAAAGACAAAAAAAATATACCAACCACTACTTTGACCAGCTTAACCTTAAAGAAGTTAAGAAGATCGTCGACCTCATTTATAATTCGCAAGGGATGGTCTTTCTCTCAGGCGTTGGTAAGAGTGGACTCGTTGCTAATAAAATCGCGTTCACAATGGTTTCTACAGGAACCCGTGCCATGTTTATGTCTCCAACGGATGCTGTGCACGGCGACTTGGGCATGGTCTCTAAAGATGACATCTTTATCATGCTGAGTAAAAGCGGCGAAACCGATGAATTGATTAACCTGGCTCCGGCTATCCGCAATAAAGGCGCTATATTGGTAGGTCTGGTCTGTAATTCCAATTCGCGTCTAGCCAAAGCCTGTCACCATGTTATGGTCTTGCCTTTCCAGGCTGAGTTATGCCCCTACGATTTATCTCCGACTATGTCGACAGTCTTTCAGCTACTCTTTGGCGACCTCGTAGCTGTTGCTTTGATGAAAGAGAAAAAGTATAGCCTCCATCAGTTTGCCTTAAATCATCCTTCCGGAAGGATTGGCAAAAGGATCACCCTTAAAGTCAAAGACATCATGCTCGTTGGTGATAAAATCCCCCTATGTCATCCGGAAGAAAAGTTGCAAGGCGCCCTCATAGAATTGTCCAATAAGCGGTGCGGCTGCATTCTCATCGCCGATAACACAGATCAATTGCTTGGGATCTTTACCGACGGTGACCTGAGACGCACCCTCCAAGAATTTGGCAGTAAGGTCCTTGAAACTCCTATCGTAGAACTGATGACTAAAAATCCAAAGTTCATCCATCCCGAAATTCTCGCCTACGATGCCATGAAAATTATGGAAGCTAACTTCCGAAACAGAATTATGATGCTGCCGGTCATCGATGAAAATAACAAAATCCATGGCCTGTTGCACCTGCATGACATCATCCAAAGTGGGTTATAAGAATGAATATATACGAGATAATGATGATAATTGTTTTTGTGGTGGGGTACTTCCTGATCACGATCGAACACAAAATCAATATCAACAAAACTTCCATTGCCCTGATCATGGCGATCATTTGCTGGAGCCTCCAATTTGCTAACGTAAAACTAACTCATGAAGAAAATATGGGTTATCTGAACGAACACATCGCTAATGTCAGCCAGGTCATCTTCTTCCTTTTAGGCGCTTTGACCATTGTCGAGATCATCAACTCCCATAAAGGCTTCAAGATCATATCCGACGCCATCAACATCAGGTCCAAGCAAAAATTATTATGGATTGTAGGCATCCTTACCTTTTTCCTTTCTTCTATATTAGACAACCTGACGACGACAATCATCATGGTAACGCTGATGAGCAAGCTGATCCAAAAAGGGGAGGAACGCCTGCTCATGGGCGGTGCCATCGTCATAGCAGCCAACGCAGGCGGAGCCTGGACGCCCATCGGAGATGTGACTACCACCATGTTGTGGATCGGCAATCAGCTATCCACCTTTGCAATTGTTCGCGATTTATTCCTCCCAAGCGTCATCTGCTTTGTCTTTGCGACGGTCATCATCGGATTTGGTTTGAAGGGCAATTTCGACGAAGAATTTCCTAAAGGATCAAAACAAGAGATTGAACCTATGGGAAGAATTATCTTCTGGCTGGGTATCGGATGCCTCATCGCCGTCCCGGTCTTCAAGGCTTTGACAGGACTTCCTCCGTTCATGGGAATCATCTTTGGTATGGGCTTGATGTGGCTGGTCACTGATATCGTCCATCGCAAATACAATGACCGCGACCACCTGCGTGTCCCTTATGTAATTACCCGTATCGACAACACCGGCGTTTTGTTTTTCCTTGGCATCCTTTTGACCATCGATGCACTGGCGACTGCCGGTATCCTGCTGCAGCTGGCTAATTGGATGGATCAGACGCTTGGCAACACCAATATTATCGCCATTGTCATTGGACTTTTCTCCGCTGTGGTTGACAACGTCCCCTTGGTCGCTGCCTCCATGGGTATGTATGACCTGACAAGATTTCCTACAGATTCTCATTTCTGGCAAATGATTGCTTATTGCGCCGGTACGGGAGGCAGCATCCTCGTCATCGGATCAGCAGCCGGTGTGGCCTTCATGGGTCTCGAAAAGGTGGAATTCTTCTGGTATTTCCGCCGTGTCGGCGTTCCGGCCCTCGTCGGCTACTTCGCCGGTATCGCGGTATACCTCCTCCTCCACAACTAAATCCCCCGTACCCGTGCCTGAAAAGCGCTACGCGTTGTAGCCATTTTTTGCTTGGCGAAGCCCTTGGAGTGCGGTGCTCTGCACCGCCTTCTGGCGCTACTGTAAGCATTATTCTCTTCTTGTCCACAGATTAATGCCATTGGCTCATTTATTTAACACGAAAGCTATGCAACAATCTTTGAGAATTTCTCATGTCTAAAAAGAAATTTCATAAGGCGAAATGGAAAATCAATGGTTAGGATATCTACTCCTTAATATCATCATCATCGGTGTTAGGGGTATTTTCAAAAAGAATCGGGAATTTGCTTTTTGTATAGGCGTGCAGGTCAAAATCATCTTTTTTGCCGGGAAATAAATCTTTGTAAACCATTTCAAAAATATATTCTTTTCCCCCCATAACTATATTGTCCCCATCCTTATATTTTCTGGCACTCGGACTTAACGTTGCAATTTGTTTATTGCCTTGACTATCGCAAAGATAATGACCATCCTTATTTTTCAAATAATAGGGTCTAACGGCCAAACTTCTTCTGATATTTCCGCGAGGCACCCAGATGATCGGCAGCTCATCCGGTTCCCAGATTTCCACGGGTAAATCGACCATCTCATTAGTAAATGGATTTTGTATTGTAAAGAGGTCCGGAGGAAGTGTAATTGAGTGAGATGAAATAGGACTCGACATTAACAAACTCCTTTACACAAGTTATTAGATTACATGACTTTAGGATAAAAAAAAGCAGGCCTGCAACCCTGCAATTTGATTAGTAGGATGGCAGGCCGAAAAAGAAGATCAAAAGATCTGTATAGCTTATTTAGCTTTCTTTTTTGCAGCAGCAGGAGCACTAGCCGGAGCTTTAGAAGTGCTTGTATGACCGTGAACTTTAGGCGCGCTTGTCGCCGGCTTTTTTTTCGCATTGTTATTTTTAGACATAAATCTCCTTTAATTAGATAAATAGGTTGCAAGCCGAATGGAGTGCAATAACCTTCTGTATTATGACATTCAGGTGACTTAATACCTAATACATTTCTATTAATTTCCGATTCATCATCCGGGCGAAAAACAGATTCCATATCATAAAAAGAATGAGAAGCAGGGGAGAGCTCCTTTCTCGGTAGGAGGGGAGCCGGTCAGATGGCATTTGTCCATGCAGCAGGTTTAACCGGGCAACGGTAAAGTGGAACTCAGCCTCTTCAACAGGATTTGCCGGCCGGCTATTTTTGGGTAGCCAATGTTCCACTAAATAGTTTTCCCATCCTTTTTGGAGTTGCGAATACTGTTGCACCGGGTCGTTTGACAAAGGTTCTTTGAGGATCATTTGCTCCGTTGGAAATAAGATCCGGTCCGGCGACACTTGTTGAGAAATCCCCCCCAGCCTGTTGTCAATGGCATATCCCAACACCAAGACCGGCAGGATCCATACGGCATGCCTGGCCCCTTCAACCTTTTTAAGTAGCAAAATAGCTATCACTATTGAAAAAAAAATCCAAGCCACTTCAAAAGCAGGTATCTCCAAAAAAAGAACCTTAAATCCATCGTTGATTTTGGATAAAAATGACCTCTTAGCATAGTCATGAAGGTTTCTGTGGTCGTTTATGATGATTTGTTTTAGTTGAAAGGGGAGTATCTCAAACCTTTCACTATTGTCCGCGAGCTTACCTTTGTCGGAGGTTCCTAAAACATATTCATAAAGGATCAGCCGGCTGCGTAACCGGAAATATTCACCCATAAATGGTTGCCCGACATACCACATGATTAGTGTAAAGGCAATGCATAATTGCACGATTGCCAATACCCTCTGCGACGTTGGCAGGA
>Ga0207010_1093_pt2 | contig 13362 bp, 17 predicted proteins | sample Alteio_BWMinCont_82_FD_153465 | JGI IMG/M metagenome (GOLD analysis project Ga0207010, IMG submission 153465) | Enriched cells from forest soil in Barre Woods Harvard Forest LTER site, Petersham, Massachusetts, United States -... | ecosystem: Environmental > Terrestrial > Soil > Temperate forest >...
AGCGTGGTTTTACCCTGGAAAGAATTGGGGCCAGGAATTCGTTTATCCGAAGAAAAGAGCCCTCGCGCTAGCACAGGCAACAAATCAATATTTTTCCGCGAAAGGTTGTTCTTAAGAGCTATGTGGCGCAGTTCCATTCTTTCCGTAACCCTCGTGTTCCTTCTCGCTTCGGGCGGCCTGGCCGGCGCAGAAAAGCCCGAAAGCAGTCTGCAGAGAATCGAACGCGTCATTGCTGCCCAGCGTGACCGGCTCGGAATCTCAGCAAACGTCGGCGTAAAGTTGACTGAGAGCAATCCGCTCGTCGTGTCGGTCGAACCTGTGGATGGCGGAAAGGACGCATTCCTCGTGTCCCTTGATCCTGCTTTTCTGAGCCAACTGGATGAAGATGATTTGACGGCGGCGATGGCACATGAACTGGGTCATGTCTGGATTTATACCCATCACCCGTTCCTGCAAACAGAGGCTTTGGCAAACCAGATCGCGATGAGAATAGTGCCGCGCGACACGCTCAAGAAGCTGTATGGGAAGTTATGGGCGTTCCAAAACACAACAGGCAATATGGACGAACTTCTTGGCCCTGAAGGCCACGATTCATTGCAGCAGAACTAGGCGGCGCCTTCGAGGTTGGAATCGGGTTCGATCCTGAGGCTCAGGGCGAGAATGAGGTGGCGACATTTCTCGCAATCATTCAAGTGTGCCCTCTCATCCTCGGACGGTTCGGTCATGCGGGTCGCCAAGTCAATCATGCGTCTCTCGCTCAAATGTTCCATTAGCTAAGTCATCCCCATCTTCCCCGACAATTAGATTTGCGGCGTCCTGAAGTGATCCAGGACGCCGCACATTCCTATATTCTTCAACGCGAGGACGCCCTCTTAAGACCAAGGGCCGCGCAAATTGACGCAAGACCCAGCAATCCAATGAGAGGCAGGTCGCTGGCTGTCTTGGGGAGACTCTTATCCGCTGTCGTATCCGCAGAAGGCGAAGAAGGCGCGGGTGCCGCCGCCGCCATTTCGGATTCCGGCGGAGCCTGAACAACGTCCGACATTGGAACATCCGCTCCGGCCGAATCAAAAGCCCGGACAGGGGCTGACCTCAATGCAGCCTCATCATCGGTATCTGTTTTTGCGGTAGCAGACGTGTCCATATTCTGAGGCACCTCTGACGGCATGAAAAGAACGGGTTGATTTGTTGCCTGTGCTAGCGCGAGGGCTCTTTTCTTCGGATAAACGAATTCCTGGCCCCAATTCTTTCCAGGGTAAAACCACGCTCGGATCGCCTGAGGCGAGTCTGCTGCTCGCTCGGTGAAGATGATCACGGTGTGATCCGTGGGCTTCAGACGGTAGTTGGGTACGGCCAGAATTGTAGCGAAGAGATGCTTCTCATCCTGACTGAAGACCTGAACGATGTGGCGGTCTGAAGTGGAATCCACCAGCTTGAACACGTATGTACCCGCCGGCAGCACCTGGGCGCCCACATCCGGTATCTCAACCGGTTGACTGAAAGTCACCTTCGATTTCTGATTCACCGTTTGTGCGTGTGCTGCGCTTGCAAATATCGAGCAAGCCGCGCTGATACATAAGGCGAATATCACAATTCGCCCGAGCAAACGATTTGAGACGTTTTGAATAAGCATGGCAACTCCTGACTTCTATCTAAGACCTGGAACGTACAGATAACCCGGCTTAGTTCAGGTGATCTGGAGCGCGGCCATTTCCGCACTATCCTTACCGTATTCCCATCCGCAGGTAACGGCAGTTCCGATTTAGACAGCGAAACACTTTGCATCAGGGTTGGGGACGCGACTGAGCAGAAGAGGCCGTGACCGCCTTGTTCTTGGGAGGGTAAATGAGGATTTCAATACTACCGGTATCGGGGCCATGCTCGGCCTTTCCCATGCCCTTAGTGAGCAAAAGCGTATCGTCCATCTTGAAGTTCTTGACGAGGTAATCGCGAATGACCATGGCCCGGGCCTTGGTTAGTACCTGGGTGTCGGCTGCGTCACCCTTCATCCCGCCGTATGCCACCACAACAGCCATGCCGAAAGGGTTCATCTCAAGGAAGCGGCCCGCTTCGTTGAAGGTCTTTTCGTTTTTGAGCTTCGCGCTGTCCGGCTTGTCGAAGATATTCCTGACGTCGAAAACGAATTTCCTTTCATACGCATTCTGCGGCAAATCGGAAATCTCGTGTTCGGTCAGCTTGGTTGAATCTTCATAGCCACGTCTGTTGTAGAAACCGCGGAGGAAGAAGTTCTTTTTCAAGGCGTCCATATTCTCCTGAAACGCTGCGGCGCCGCCCTTTGCCTGCTCGGCAGTCGCGTTGAGCTCGTTATAAAGGGACTTGTCATTCACAAGTGCGCCCATCGAACCTTTTCCTTCATCGATTTTCGAACTGATGTCCTTGATATGGCCGGCACTCTCCTGAACGCTGCCTAAAGTTGTCTTGGTGCTGTCAAGAATGCCATCTGTCTTCCGAATCAGATCCGAGATATCCAACGGCGGTGCACCAGCGATCGTCGTACCGTTTTCCACTTGCGGCGCATTGTCGGATCCAAACGAAATCTCCACGTATTTACTACCCATGAGCCCTTCGGTCTGGATAGATGCAACCGAATCCTTCTTGATAACCTTCCGCGTTGAACTCTCCAGACTCATCACCACGGTCATTTCACCGTCGGAGCGCGACGGCAACAGGATCTGCTTAACGGTTCCCTTGTGAATTCCACCAATTCGAACTTCGCCTCCGTCATCCAGGCCTTCCACATTCTTGAAATTGGCCTTGAGTTGGTAGGTCGACGAAAACATCAATTGCTTGTCGCCAATCAGGAAAACTCCAATTCCAAGAACAAGCAGCGCGCCGACGATAAATGTTCCTACACGGAACGCTCTGGACATGACGGCCTCCTATGGGAAAAACACCTGGATCAATCGCACCAGCAGTACGTCCGCAAGAATGATGAAGATGGAAGAGATGACTACCGAACGAGTTGCCGCCTTGCCGACACCTTCCGTGCCACCGGTCGTGGTCATTCCTTCGTAGCAGGCAACAAGACCGATGATCAACCCGAACACGGCTGTCTTCGCGGTTGTTGGCAGCAAGTCGCTGAACGTCACTTCTTTCAGGCCGGAATTTAAGAAGAGTTTCAGGGAGATTGGATCGGCCAGAGTGTCGGCGATCCAGCCCATCAGGACGCCGAAGAAGTCTGCTGTAAGCGTCAGCAACGGCAGCATCAGGATGCAGGCCAGAATCCGGGGGGCGGCCAGGTATTTGTAAGGGTCCACGGCACAAGCTTCCACTGCGTCAATCTGCTCGGTCACCTTCATCGAGCCCAGTTCGGCGCCAATCCCTGCTCCGACGCGCCCGCTCACGATCAGGCCGGTAATGATGGGGCCACTTTCTTTAAGGACGGAAAGAATAATAAGAGCGGGAATCGTCGACTTGGCTCCGTATTGAATCAAGCTTTGGCGGGTCTCCAGCGACAGCACCACTCCCATCGCGGCGCCGGCCAGGGCGACCAGAATCAAAGACTTTGATCCCACTTCGTCAAACTGCCGGATCAACTCCCGGCCTTCATAGGGAGGAATGATCGCGGATCTCACCACCTGGCCGGCGAAGATACCAAGGTTGCCAAACCATTCGAAGAACGACTTAAACAGCTCCCAGGCCTGATCCACTAACGGAACATGCGCTGGTTGCCCTGAGATGGTGGTGGTTATCGTGCCGCTTTGCTCTGTCATTGTGGAACCATTCAGTGCACTTGAATGCACGTTCGCTTCCGTCCCACAGACTTGTCGCGCAAAAGGCCGAAATGTGCACCTCGAAGATAACCACTGAGGCTTTGGATGCCACTCTCCCGTGGGGCAATCGAAATGGCCTATCAAATGGATTCATGCCAGTCAGCGCGCTGGTTTGGCCCCGTACCTGCATCGTAAAGGGAGTCCAAAATTCTTAGGAGGTCAACAGATGTCCAAAAAAGACAAAGACAAGGGACAGCACAACCAAACAGACCGGCAGAACAAGGACGAACAGCAAAAGAAACAGCAACCTGGCCAACCCGACCAGTCTCGTCAGCAACCGTATGGGCAACAGCAACCCGGCGGCATGCCAAACAAGAACCGCGACATGAACAAACCGATGGATGACGAACAAAGCGATCAGGATATGAACAAGCGTCGCAGCGCGTAGCAACCCGGCCCGAAGGGCATCGCCCTTCGGGCTCAAAAGAAGGAGGTAGGAGAACCGATGAAGACTCTCATCAAAACAGCCTTACTCGTTACGATATTGCTGGGGGCCGGACAAGCATTTGCAGGTCAGATTTCTCTTGGCATTCGAATCGGCCGTCCACCAGCACCGCGTGTCCTGAAGGTTCGGCCGGCCAGTCCGGGACCGGATTACCTGTGGATAGATGGTTATTGGTATCCGGAGGGCGGCAAATACAAGTGGCATGACGGCTATTGGAGCAGACCACCATACGCCGGCGCTCACTGGGTCGCGCCTCACCACGACGGAGAACAGTTCTTTAACGGCTACTGGGAAGGCGACCGGGGCCGTATTGAACACGATCACAAGACAGATCGCGGTCACGACCGGGATTACCGCCCACCGAATCGTTCCTGATTCGCTACTTCCAGCCAACCGGCGGTCCTCACGGACTGCCGGTTCCTTCGGCCACTAGGCAGCCCGGACAACGTTCACTTCATCGGACTGCGACACGGTTCTCGATACACCAAGATTCGCACGAGAGGTTCTGGATGAAATGCGGCGCATTGCCGTTCGGGCAGCCATGTACTGCCCAACCTCACTCCCAATCAACAGCAGGAGAAGCACAAGGACCGCCAAACCGAACACGGCGAGGATCACTGCTGCGTAGACCTGCAACATGTAGGACAAGACTCACCTCTGCCTTTCCCGGAAAGCGCGTCTCCCGGCGTCCACAATCAATGCCAGCCCCGTGATCAAAGGAAGCCCCAGGACAACAACAAGCGGAATAATTTCGTAGTGCATATCGCGTTCATGATCAGCAATACGCTTGCCACAGTTCAGAGTAGAAGTTTGGCCGCGCCAACCGATTGGTCCTGGATTTGCTCGGAGGCGGCAGGAGATAAATATGGGTTTCAGTGCTTCACAGGATTTAGATACCGATCGTATTCAAAGCCGTCAGGTGCTTCGGCGGGTGCTCGGCCAGTGGGATGGTCTGGCTGGACTGAAGGACGAGATTCGCCGGGTGGAGGGAACAATCCGGCAAGCTGAGGACGATCAAGCCCAGGAAACAGATCTCAGTTCCCTTAAGTCCTATTTAAAGGGTCTGCGCTATAACCTCGACTGCAGGATGGACCGGGCCGCATAGCAGGCAGGGTGGTACATTGTCCGACCCATGATGGCATGATCGGACCACCTGATCCCCATTGACCCCTTCGAAGGAGGCAGGCGGATGAAGACGCTCCGAAAGACACCAACCCCATTACAAGTCGTCAGCGAATCCACGTCCGCACTGCTTAGTGAACTGGTCGCTCACCTCAGGCAGAACCGCACCCAACTGCGCGAAGAATGGGCGAGACGGATCACCGAGTCTCGCCTGCTGACCGCGATGACGAAGGATGAAATTTTCGCCGAAGCCACCACCGTTTACGACAACTACGTGGCTGTGCTGGAGACCGGAAACACCGAGGCTTTGCAAGCCTACGCACGCGACTTGTCGGAACGCATTATCCCGAGGGGCGTGGAGACCCATGAAGTTGTCGGCATTGTCCTTCTTTTGCGAGACGTTCTTGCCCGATCGCTCTTCAAGAAGTACCAGTCCGATTTTGCGCTCCTCAACCGGGTACTCGATGCGTACGAGCCGGCTGCGAACCGAATCGCAAATACGGTGGCAGTCGGCTTTGTCCAGGAGCGCGAACGGATCATCCGGCAACAGCAGGAGGCCATCCGTGAACTGTCGACCCCGGTGCTCCAGGTGCGGGAACGACTACTCATTCTTCCAATCATCGGGGTGATCGATTCGCAGCGCGCCCGGCAGTTAACCGAACAGCTTCTGCGCGGCATTCGCTCCAATCGCGCCAAGGTTGTCGTGATCGACATCACTGGGGTTCCAGCTGTGGATGCGACCGTTGCGAACCATCTCGTCCAGACCGTCGATGCGTCCAGACTGATGGGAGCGACCGTCATCGTAACCGGCTTGTCCGCCGAAATTGCTCAAACACTGGTGACGATCGGCGTCGATCTATCGAAAATGAAAACCATTGGTGACCTGCAGGGCGGCATTGAAGAGGCGGAACGCCTGCTGGGTTACAAGGTTATTTTGGAACAGGCTGAATCCCCTGTCCCGATTAAGCGGCCTGCATAGACGGGAATAAAACCGATGCGCGTTCCAATTCTCAAGCAGGGTCACTATTTGATCGCATCCATTCAGTCGGCTTTGACGGACGCGGATCTATTGCAACTTCGCGACGAGCTTGCCGAAATGGCAGGAAGGCATCGATCCCGGGGAATCATCATCGATGTCACCGTGTTGGACGTCATGGACTCTTTTGCAGTGAGAACTTTGAGATCGATTGTTCATATCGTCCGCTTGCGCGGGACATCCACGGTCATCGTCGGCATTCAGCCCGATGTGGCCTTTGCCATGGTTCAACTTGGCCTGACATTGGGGAGTGTCGAGACGGCATTGGATCTCGAGGAGGGACTTGCGCTCCTGGAGCTTGGGAGAGAAAGTCGTGAATGAGATTCGGGTTCGGATACGCTCGGATGCCGATATCATCGCCGCGCGTTCGCAGGGACGCGGACTCGCGGAACAAGCTGGCTTCACCGGGAGCGATCTGACCGTCATCGCCACTGCCATATCTGAAATCGCCCGTAACATTGTCGAATATGCCAAGACCGGCGAAGTCTCATTCCGGCAAATTCACAATGGAACCAGACGTGGAATCGTAGTGACCGCCCGGGACCGGGGCCCGGGTATTTCCGACGTCGAATTGGCTATGCAGGACGGCTACTCGACATCCAAAGGCATCGGGCTCGGCTTGCCTGGAGCCCGGCGGCTGATGGATGAATTCGAAATTGAGTCCACAGTCGGAAAAGGCACAACGATTGTCATGAAGAAGTGGACGGCTTGAAGAATGTTGGGTACGCTCAACGACAGGAATAATTCACTTCTTCAGCTGGGGGTTTGGTCGGTTTCATTGAACGAGGACGAGGAATCCGGAGACCGGCATTTTGTAAAAGTTGTGCCGGATGGTGTCTTGATTGGCGTTGTCGACGGTCTCGGACACGGCAAAGAAGCGGCTGTTGCGGCTCAAACAGCCGTCCGTCATCTTGAGTCAAACGCGGGGGACCCACTCATTTCATTGTTTCAAAGTTGTCATTCGCAACTCAAGAACACCCGCGGTGTCGTCATGAGCCTTGCATCTTTTAGCGCCGGGCCGAACACCATGACCTGGCTCGCAGTCGGTAACGTCGAAGGTGTGCTAGTTCGAGCCGATTCCTCGATAAAACCGGCCAGAGAAACCATCCTGCTGCGAGGGGGCGTTGTGGGGCTCAAGCTTCCACAACTGGTTGCTTCGGTACTGCCAGTTTTTTCGGGAGATGTCCTGATTCTTGCAACGGATGGTGTCGCAAGATCCTTTGGAGATAGCGTGATGGTTTCGGATTCACCCCAGACAATTGCCAATCGGATCGGCGCCGAGTTCAAGACGAACAACGACGATGCCCTGGTCCTGGTTGCGCGCTACACGGGAATTACCCATGTCAACTCCTCTTCCCGAGCTTGAACGCCGGTACCGCCTCGCCCTTGAGGTCTTCCTCGAACTTGGTGGCGAGAACGCGCTGCAGAAGGCGTACGAGGTCGGTCGTGAAGTGATAGCCGCAGGCATGGGAGTCCTCGAACTCACAACCATGCACGGGACAGTCCTTGCCGACCTGCTTTCCCGTGTACCTGCAAAGCGCGCCGCGGCAATCGTTCTGGGGTCGATGAACTTTCTGAATGAAAGCCTTTCACCGTTTGAGATGCCGTTGCGCGGTTTCCGGGAAAACAACGAGAAGCTTCGCCGGCTGGCGTTCCTGGCAGAGGCAAGTAATATGCTTGCCGAATCCCTCGACTGCGGACAGACCTTGCGCCGGGTTGCCGAGTCCGCGGTTCCCTTCCTTGCCGACTGGTGTCTCGTGCACATCATGGACGTCGACGGGTTAGTACGATGCATGGCAGTGGCTCAAGCCGATCCGAACAAGTCCGATCTGGCACGAAGGCTTGAAGAGCAGACTCTTCCCATTGTCCCCGGCTGGGTGAGCCGAGCATTTCTAATGGGCAAATCCGAGATTCTTACGGACAGAACCTATAACTGGCTGGAACCTGCCACCCATGGCGACGCCCCTCTGCCCGTCGCAAGTTCGGCTCTGGTGACTCCTTTGCTGGCGCGCGGTCAGGCTGTCGGCGTACTCGTTTTTCTGTCTGTCGAATCGGAACGACACTTCAATTCATCCGACCAGGTGCTGGCAGATGACCTGGCTTACCGTTGTGCGCTGGCCATCGACAACGCCAGGATGCACGGCGACGTGATCCGCCAGCGTGACGCAGCGGAAAAAACGATTCACACAAAGGATGAGTTCCTTGCACATCTCCGACACGACCTGCGAAACCCTCTCGCGCCTATTTTGGGCTGGGTGCGCATACTCAAAAACCAATCCCCGATCATGTCCGACGCGCTCCTTGCAGAAGGGGTCTCCACCCTGGAGCGCAACGCCCGAAGCATCCAACAACTGCTGGACGATCATTTGGACGCCGGCTCGACAGCTCCAGTGGAGCCTCTGCCAACGAACGGCCCCATTCGCGTTCTGCTCATTGAAGACGCCCGAGACGTCATGATTCTGATGAAAAAAGAACTCGAGTGGGCAGGCTTTACTGTTTACACAGCGCAGGACGGACGAGCGGGGCTCGAACTCGCGAGGCTGGAGGTTCCGGATGTGATCGTGTCCGACATCAGAATGCCGGGCATGGACGGCTACCAATTCCTGAAGGAACTGAGGGACATTCCAACCCTGGATTCCATTCCAGCCATCGCCTTGACCGGCTTCGGCGCGGAACGAGACATTCAGGAAGCCCGTACCGCGGGATATGCCGAGCACATGGTTAAGCCGGTTGACCTCGCACGACTCAGCGCCTCGATTACCCGACTCACGCGCAGATCCGCCAGTTGAAGTGTGTTCACGTATGGCAGCCTCATACCACTTGGTGGACTCGTTGCGTTCACTCACGCCGTAGCCGACTCTGCAGATATCGATAACTAACCGTTATCCGGAAACACTCTGCTCTCCAAACACCGATTGGTATGACTATTGCTGTTTACGCTGCGGGAGACAAATAAATGCCGACCTTCATATCTGGAATGCGCTTTCTATCGCCCCTGCTCTCGATTTTTGGTCTCAAGTCATCTTCCCCTTCGATCTTTCAGCCAAAGAAGAGCCTCTATTACAGCTGCAATGCGTGCAGGGGAAGCTTTAAAAGCCGCGATGAAGCGATAAGGGCGACACACGAGCCATGCAGGACCTGCAGGACGTTGTCGGAGTGTCAGTAGGTAACCACAACACACGGTGCGCATATGTATTTTAGTACCGCAAGAATCCCAGTTTTAAACGGACCCGAAATATCCGGCGGCTGCGATCCGACTCGGAAGTTCCTGCCCATATGGGTGGTTCGGCCCAAGTCCATCCTGCTTGTGACGGAAGCGGCCATGATGATCGCGATGCTGATCGTTGCGACGGTCGCAGCTAATCATTTCCCCAATTCGTTGCCCATGTCGCTCGGATTGGTGGTGGGGTTGGCTGGATGCCAGATCGGTTTCTTCCTGACCGGAATTGACCGGCTGATCGTCGATCCCAATCCGAGCACGTTCCTTCGAAGCATCTTTGGATCGATGCTGACCGGCCTGACCCTGGCGGTGCTGTTGATATCCGTTTTTCCGCCATTTTCCTCCGGCTGCTCCGGCGCTTTGACGGCGTGGATACTGTCTGCCCTTCTGGTTGTCGCCTTGCGGTCGGTGATTCAATCGCTCATTCGTCATCACCACATGCTCCACACCATTCTCGTTGTGGGATCCGACGAACTCACCGATAAGCTGTTCAAGGAACTGTCGTCTCTCAACACGATCGTGGACTCCCCGGACCTTGAAACGCTGGCGGCCAATGAGTATGTTTCACGAATCGTCGTTGTCGATCCGCACATCGAAGCTCGCGAAGAACTGGCTGCTTCACTGATCGATTCGAAGCTTCGCGGCATCCGAATCGAACCGGCAATCGAGTCCTGCGAAAAGCTGTGCAGGAAAATCTGGATTGCAGGATTGAGAGCGGATTGGTTGCTCTATACAGACGGCTTCATGCCAACTCGACTCTGCCTGGCCCTTAAACGCGGAATTGACATCGCCTGTTCGCTGATCCTGCTTATTCTTGCCGGTCCGCTGATGGCGATCAGCGCGCTCGTCGTCAAGTTCACGTCACCAGGCCCTTTTCTCTATCGGCAGGAGCGAGTCGGTTTGCACGGCAAGACTTTCTTCGTCTTCAAGCTTCGAACCATGTCGCAGGAAGCGGAAGCGCGCACCGGTCCGACCTGGGCAGCGAGGAACGATAATCGGATCACCCCGATCGGGCGAATCCTTCGCAAATACCGAATCGACGAACTCCCGCAATTGTTCAATGTCTTGCGCGGTGAAATGTCCTTCGTCGGTCCGCGACCGGAACGACCGTATTTCGTCGACCAGTTGAAGCAGGCGATTCCGTATTACGACCTTCGTCATTACGTCCGGCCAGGAATCACCGGCTGGGCTCAGGTGATGTACCCGTATGGCTCGTCCATCGCCGATTCCTACGAAAAGCTGCAGTACGACCTGTACTACATCAAACACTTGTCGATTCTGCTCGACGTCATGATTCTCCCGAAAACCCTGAAGGTGATCCTGTCGGGCAGTGGCTGTTAGCTGAAAAAAAGGCATGGTAGGAAGAATGCCGGAAGTCGTGTTCTGGACGTCGCTCATCTTCGTTTCTTATGTCTACCTGGGTTATCCACTGATTCTTGCGCTGTGGAAGCGCATTGCGGCCAGACCGATCCATAAAACGGATTTTCAGCCGAAAGTGACGTTGATCGTCGCCGCCTATAACGAAAAAGCGAATATTCGTCGGAAGATCCAAAACTGCATGTCGTTGGACTACCCGCGGTCTCACCTTGAAATCCTCGTTTCATTGGACGGACCAACCGACGGCACGGATGTCCTCATGTTCAAGCTCGCCAGTCAAGGCATTCATCTTCTCTACTCGCCCAATCACAAAGGAAAGGCTGCGGCCATCAACAGTGCTGCGGAGAAAGCGAGCGGTGAAATCCTTGTGTTTGTCGATGCGAGGCAAACGATCGACCGCGGCGCGATTCGCGAACTGGTCGCCAATTTTGCCGATCCGACAATCGGAGCCGCATCGGGAGAACTCGTACTTGTCGATCGACAGAGCAACAAGGAAGCAAGCGATGGGGTCGGGCTCTATTGGCGCTATGAAAAGTTCATTCGCAGCTGTGAGAGCGCTATTCATTCCGTCATCGGCGTGACCGGAGCGATCTATGCGATCCGCAAAGAACTGTTCGTACCGTTGTCTGAAGGAACGATTCTGGACGACGTTGCGATTCCAATGGCCGTGGTGCTCGCCGGCCGGCGGGTAATCTTCGACTCCTCCGCGCGTGTATTCGATCAGGTGGCGCCGCGAGCCGATGCCGAATACAAGCGGAAGGTTCGAACGCTGTCGGGCAACTTCCAGTTGCTGGTGCTTATGCCAACACTCCTTTTGCCCTGGGCCAATCCTGTGTTTTTTCAGTTTTATTCTCACAAGATTCTGCGACTGTTTGTTCCATATGCCCTCGTTCTGCTCTACGTCTCCAACCTGTTTCTCCTGCGAAATCCATATGTGACATTTCTCGCCCTTCAGACGGTTTGGTACGGATGCGCGCTTCTTGGGTACTTCGCATGCAACGAATCGACCGGGAGCCTTTTCAAGCCAAAGGAGGGTCGGATATGAAACGTCTGCTACTGATTCCTTTTACTTTCGTGATGATGAATTGGGCAGCGGTTGCAGGTCTCTATCACGCCGTGCGCGGAACGAGAGAGATCTGGAAATCGAATGAAATGACCGGGACACTGTAAATCAATGGGTACGCGCTACTACAGGTGGTAAAGCAGTTCCCTTCCGATTCGGTAAACGGCCCGAAAATCAGCAGGAACCTTCGGCCCTTAAATTGCCTACAGAGTCATATGTGTTTCTTTTTACTACTGGTATTTCTTTTCATGACCTACACGGTCCCCAGTTCTCTGGTATCGGGGCCGGCCAATCAAGTCATATCCCTCGTCGGAATTGCAGCGATGGCCATCCTGATGGTCCAAAAGATGGCTTCAAAGGAAAAGCTTCAATTTCAGTGGCCTGAAAGTTACTTGATGCTGGGCTTGATTGGAGCGGCGGGGCTGTCGTGTTTCACTGCGCTATCGTCCAATGTTGCCGTAACTGCAACGGGAGATCTCGCCAAAATTGCAATCGTCTACTTCCTGATAATCAATGTTGCAGACAGCGAGAAAAAAGTACGTATCGCGATATTTGCAATGATTGCCGGTGGTTTGTTCCCGGCCCTTCTGGTGCTGAAGACCCGCATTTTGGATAACGTGGCGGGAGGGGTCGCGAATGGCCGGGTGGATTTGACCTACGGACTCGTGGTGTTGGTTCCGCTGACAATACAGCTGGCCCGCGAGGTCCGTCCCACATTCAGGCCGTTTCTTGCGGTCATTTCGGCGCTTTTTGCGATGGCAATCCTGGCAAGCGACTCTCGAGCCAGTGTGTACGGCTTACTGGCTGCTCTGTTGATCGTGGGTTTGCGGCAATCTGAATTTTCCGCGCAACTGCTCACAAGGTCCCTCTTCGTGGGCACGGTGCTTTTCCTGGGATCTCACTGGACCACGGAAGCGGGGTCGACCAACCTCAGCAGCAACCCTGTTGTTCAAGCACCGATCGACAGCGTCCGGATCGCGGCGGGCATTTTCACAAGTCATCCGATCCTCGGCGTGGGCCTGGGCTGTTCGAAACTCGCATGGCCTGCCAACGCCCAGGCGAATAGCGGATTCAGCAACTCCATCGTGTCGAATAACACCCTCGTCCAGGTTCTCAGCGAGGTGGGGGTGCTGGGGTTCATTCCCTTTGCTCTTCTGATCGGAACGGCGTTCATTCACTCCATCCGGATCTTCCGCACTCGAGTCCATGGCCGATCGGCCGGGTCGACGGCTCTGGGACTGGAAGGGTCGCTCGTTGGATTTCTCGTGTGCGGGATGTTCGGTAGTTATCTTGTGAGTTGGTCGC